>Ga0315336_1001660_pt1 | contig 40427 bp, 29 predicted proteins | sample ASW5metaG_FD_204512 | JGI IMG/M metagenome (GOLD analysis project Ga0315336, IMG submission 204512) | Ammonia-oxidizing marine archaeal communities from Monterey Bay, California, United States - ASW #5 | ecosystem: Environmental > Aquatic > Marine > Intertidal zone | place: USA: California... | reverse complement strand
AGATTGACTACGAAGTGACGATAGACGACCCGAATGTATTCGAGCAACCATGGACACTTCACCGCAAACTCTGGAAGCGGGCGGAACCTGGTTATGTGCTTTTCGAGTATGCGTGTCATGAGGGCAACATTGGATGGGCGAACATGAAGCAAGGACTGTATGGGACACCCTCTGTCCCATGATACGATTGTAGTCCTATAAGTAATGACAATCAGTATGGTACTGAATGGCGTAATTTAAATACGCTTCGACATTAATTAAGTTCTATTTATTCTTTAGTAGGGGAGTCAATCATGCGGATTTGGTTGCTTTACGCGTGCCTAATAACGGTTTTCATGTTTCCAGTTTCAGAAGTAATGGCTCAGACTGACAACAGTAAGCCTGGTTTAACTTTTACTAAAGACATCGCACCGATTTTATATGCGAAGTGTGTGAAGTGTCACCGGGAGGGAACGGTTGCTCCGATGTCACTATTAAATTACACCACTGCTCGACCGTGGGCTCGAGCAATTAAGCAAAAAGTGCTTTCTCGTGAAATGCCTCCGTGGCACGCTGACCCTCAGTACGGTCCGTACAAGAACGATCCCACTCTTAGTCAAGAAGAAATTAATATGATTGCTGCCTGGGTTGATGCAGGTTCTCCGGAAGGAAACCCTAATGATTTACCAGCTCAGCCAGTCTTCCAAGAGGGATGGCTTATTGGGACGCCTGATGTTGTCTTCCAAGCACCAGAACCATTTAAGTTGCCAGCCGAAGGAATTTTAGAGTACCAAGATTTTAAATTTTCGACTAACTTTAAAGAAGATAAATGGGTCGAACGAGTACAAGTACTTCATAGTAATCCAGCTACAGTCCATCACTTTGGTCTCCACGCACGGGCACCTAATCCTCGTCCTGATGAGATTGAATATCCTGGCGTTGCGCCTGGGTCGAGCACAGCACCCCTTGCACCACCACCTACGTTTGGTACTGAACTTACTGCAGCAGGTGTTGGTACTGCACCACCTCAATATGATGATGGCGCTCTTCTAGTCAGGGCTGGGTCTGAGCTCACGCTCCAGATACACTACGTGACAACTGGCTCGCCAACGTCTGACCATACTCGTGTCGGCATAGTCTTTGCTGATCAACCGCCAGCGAATCAGTTGCATTCACTTCCAATTATGAATCTTGGGTTCGAGATTCCAGCAGGTGCACCTGCTCACGAGGTGGTAGCTGAAGTTACATTCACAGACAATGCTAAGCTTTGGAGCTTATTTCCACATATGCACCTGCGTGGTAAGGCTTTTAAATACGAACTGTTTTATCCAGATGGACATTCCAAGGTTCTTTTGTCTGTGCCAAAGTTCGATTTTAATTGGCAACATGATTACTTCTTAGAGGAACCGATTGAAGTGCCTGCTGGTTCTCGTTTGGTGTGCACTGCTTGGTTCGATAATTCGCCAGCGAATCGTTTCAATCCCGATCCTTCGATACCAGTTGTGTGGGGTGAGCAAACATGGGATGAAATGATGATTGGCTTTATGACGTATAGCTTAGAACCTGCTTAGGTTCTAAGCTTAGGTAGCTTAAGTGGGAGATTGATATTTATTATTTGTGTGGATCTCTGTGTGCTAGTGTCGCGAAAAATTCTTTGATATTCAACCTTCTTCGTTAAGGCATCCACAACTTCAGTAAGAGCTATACCAGCAGGTTTATGTTGTCTTGGGAGTCTAAAGTACCCTTTGCATCGGTTTGGTCAGGAACCGTTGCGAGATACGGGAATCGGCCCTTCTTAATTTTTGAAGCTCCTGATGGTTCGGTTCGCGAATGGACCTACTCTGAGTTCGACAGCGAGGTGAGTCGGGCGGCTTCGCTACTCACTTCATTAGGTGTAGTTCCTGGTCGAGCTGTGCACTTAGCACTTACAAACTCACCAGCATTCGTTGCGCTCTGGATTGCTATTAATCGTCTTGGTGCATGGATGGTTCCTTCGGATCCTATGAGCAAGACACCAGAGTTGATTGACCATATAGGTCGAACTAAATCTGTCGTAGGTTTCTGTGCTGCTGTTCGAAGTAAAGCTTATCGGACAGCTGCAGGAATCATGTCAGTTATTGAAATCGATGAGACAAGCACTAACCTGAATTTTTTCCCAGATAATCATTTTGTGGATTGGCCTGAGGTAAATGCTTTGGACCGCGCTGCAGTCATGTTCACGAGTGGCACAACAGGACGCCCAAAGGGTGTAGAAGTTACACAGGCTAACTATGCATTTGCCGGCAAGATCATGGCAGAAGCAGTTGATTTGCAAGTAACTGATCGGCAACTAGTTGTCTTGCCGCTATTTCATGCGAATGCACAGTACTACTCATTGGCATCAGCTATTTGGGTAGGTGCCAGCGTAGCTTTAATGTGTCGGTTTTCGGCAAGCCGATTCCTCGAGCAAGTTGTTCAGTATGGTGCAACCTGTGCAAGCCTTTTTGCGGCACCTTTAAGAATGATCCTTGCCAAGGGTCATCCAGTAGATGGTATTCGACTGCGGCATTGTTGGTACGCTCAAAACATCAGTCAAGATCAATATGACACTTTGACTGCTTGGTTTGGATGTCGTCCTAGGCAGCTATACGGAATGACCGAGACTATGGCTGCGGTTCTCACTGATGAAGTGAAACAACCTCTTGTTCATTCTATGGGATATATCACACGAGGATGTTCTGTGGATGTTCAGGATGATAAAGGCCGGTCGGTATCTACAGATGAGATTGGGGAAGTGGTTGTCGGTGGCACACCGGGTGTTACATTATTCGCCGGCTATTTGGACGATAAAAGCACGACAGAAAGTAGCTTTCGAAACGGCTGGTTTCGAACTGGAGATCAGGCTATCCGAAGTGACTCCGGAAGGCATTTTTTCCATGGTCGGGGGTCTGATATTCTTAAAGTGGCTGGAGAAAACGTATCAACAGCAGAAATAGAGGCAGCTCTATCTGCTCACCCGTTGGTTTTCGAGGCTGCAGTTGTAGGAATATCTGATGACATTCGTGACGAGGTCCCTTTTGCTTTTGTGGTGCCGATTGATAGCACTAAGCCCCCTTCCCTTAAAGACCTCTATCAATGGTGCGATGATCAACTTGCCAAGGTTAAATGTCCAAAGGATATAGTGTTAATTGACACCCTTCCTCGTACTAGTGTGGGAAAAATTCGAAAATTTGTACTTGCTGCGGAAGCGAAAAATCAAACACAAGGCCAGAAGAAGTAAGAGGTTACTAAAATTTTCAGTCTATTTAAAACAAGTCGTTGTTAGTTGGAAATAAGACATATATATTTAATCTAAGTCCTCTTGTTCGGAGGGCTCTATTTATTAGTTTAGGAGGTAGGGCAATGAATCGGTTCGGTATGCTTGCTGTAGTTTTATCCCTTGCGTTGTTTGTATCTATTGTGCCTTCAGGAGCAACTGTAGCGGAAGATGACACTCTTAAGTATGTAAGGGTATACCCGGATAGTGAAGGAGTTGCTCATTTTGGTGAAGATGAAATTAGTTGGTCGCAGTTGCCTTCTTTGACAGCCTGGACGACAGAATTATTGCCAGCAAAAAGCGTTGGGTTTCTTCGTTTGCCGGAAGGGTTTTCACAAGGGTATCATGCTTCACCTCGCAAGCAGTTTCTTGTGGTTATGAAAGGTTTGTTTGAGGTAACGGTAGGAAGTGGAGAAAAACAAGTTTTCCCACCTGGTTCAGTGTTGCTTGTAGAGGATATCACTGGCCAAGGTCATAGAACCCGTAATGCAGGAGAAGGAACGGTTATTGTGGCGAGAGTACCTATTCCTTAAAGTAAGACAATAAAAATCAAAGTTATCACTGTCTCAATTATAGTTATAGCAGCGCTTTCGCCGACTGGCTGCTGATCGCACAGTTAATGAGTTAGTTGATTTTTTCTATAAAATTACATCTACACTGGAAAGAATGGGGTAGCAATGGGGACAAGGTATGCCGGATGGACAATTAGTTTTTTAATGATTACCCTTGCGGTTTTCGTTGGATGCGATTCAGCTCAGACAGACAGGACGGAAGAAGTGTGGACACCGTCTCTTACGGAATGGGGCGAGCCAGATCTCCAGGGTGTGTGGCGTCATCAGTCGACAACTCCGTTACAGCGACCCGCTAACGTGGAAGGTCGAGAGTTTCTAACTGATGAAGAGGTAGAGACTATTACGTTGATGGAAAGCGATATCCTCGAAAAGGGGCTTGATGGAGCTGATGATGTCCGTCCTGATGTGGAAGCATCACCATTTCAATCTAACGAGTACAATAGATTTTGGGTTTACACTGGCAGAGAAAAGATTGTCAATCGGCGGACCTCGCTAATTATTGACCCCCCGAATGGAAGAATCCCCATGACACCAAGGGCTATTAAAATAGAAGAGTTTCATGAATTATGGGTGTCTAATTTTCCGCCAGAGGAGCATTACAATAACTCGTGGCTCGATCGAGATACAGGAGAAAGATGTTTAACAGATGGCACTATCGGTCAAATGTGGGCCGGTACTGGTCCGAATAAATTTATCCAAGGTCCGGGATATGTCGTAATTTTACATGAGCAGTTTCGTGACCGTCGTATTATTCCGACCGATGGACGAGAACCAAGTCAAGTTTCAACTTGGCTTGGTAGTGCTAGCGGTCGATGGGAAGAGAACTCGCTAGTTGTCGAAACAACTCACTTCTTAGATAAGACTGATCAATGGTGGCAGGATATCTGGAAGGCAGGTTCTAGCACGCTACACTTAATTGAACGATGGACTCGAGTAGGACCTAATGACATGCTGTACGAAATGACAGTCACTGATCCTTCAAAGTTCACACAACCGTGGTCGGTTGAACTTCCATTAACTAATATCCAAGATCCCGATGGTTCTATAATGTTCTTTGAGTACGCATGTGCTGAGGGTAATTATGGCATTGTGAATTCAATTAGCGCCCCGAGGAATCTTGAACAAACTAATCCTTCACTAAAGAATCGAAGAACAGATTTTGAAGGATGGTTGGCTAGGAATCCAGACATTCCAACGTGGGAGGAACTTCAAGCTCCTCCGCGTCGTCGTCCGTAGACATCAACGATCTAACAACAATTGAAGGAGTCTTTAATTGTTGCGATGTCAAAAAGGCAAACCATGTAAGGTATAAAGATATAGTAGTAGATACTTTTAATTTTGTTTAAACAAATGTTGTGTAGTTAGGAGGAAGACATATGGAGCCGCGGAGCATCACCATAATTGGGCTATTGATGATAGGTAGTATGTTTGTTGCTAGTTGTAACACACCAAACGAAGAGCCGAGCAGTTCGCCTTCGGAAGAAGTTCATTCTGAAGCTGATGGAATTCCAGTTTTTGAGCTAGACCCAAGTTGGCCGAAGCGTCCACTGCCGAATAATTGGGTATTTGGTAATGTGGCGGGTATGTCCATCGATGCGAACGATCATGTTTGGGTTATTCACAGACCTTTGTCAGTGACTCTGTCTATGGATTATGCAGCGTCGGATCCACCTGCTGGAGAATGCTGCCAGCCATTTCCATCTGTTGTCGAATTTGATTCATCGGGTGAGGTTGTACAAGCCTGGGGAGGGTTAGATCCTGCATCAGAAGACGGAGAGATGAGAGGCGAGCTCAAAGTAACAGCTGAAGGTTACGAATGGCCGAGAGAACACGGACTGTTTGTTGATTATCAAGGCAATGTATGGACTGGTGGTGGTGAGGATGGAGCGGCTACTGTTACAAAACTGACATCAGATGGTCAGTTGATTTTTCAAAAAGGAGCATTCGGTCAGAGTCAGGGGAATGCTGATGTCGAGAACTTTGGTTCCCCTGCTGGCATATTTGTTGATCAAGAAAACAACGAAGCCTTCATTGCAGATGGGTATGAAAACAATCGAGTTATTGTTATAGATGCAGATACTGGAGAGCATAAACGAATGTGGGGAGCCTATGGTAATGAGCCACTCGATGGTAATCCAGAATACGATCCTACAGCTCCACCCTCTCAACAGTTTAGGCATCCGGTACATTGTATCGAATTGAGTAACGACGGCCTGGTGTATGTATGTGACCGTCGGGGCAATAGGGTTCAGGTCTTTGAAAAGGATGGCACTTTTGTTAAGGAAGGATTTATTGCACCAGAGACACTTGGATTCGGGGCAGTCCATGACGTTGCGTTGTCTGCTGATCCAGAACAAGAGTTTCTGTATGTTGGTGATGGTGCTAATAAGAAGGTTTGGATTCTTCGTCGTGATACTTTAGAAATTCTTGGTTCATTTGGGAACGGCGGAAAATATGCAGGTGAATTTGCCATTGTACATGTGATTGAGACTGACTCTCAGGGGAATCTTTACGTAGGCGAAACTGTGGGTGGCGACCGTGTTCAGAAGTTTAAGTTTATGGGCGTGCAGTAACTAGTCGATGTTAGCGATGGTTTGTAATTATAGGAGCTACTAAAGATGGCAGCGTATCTTAATCTTTTAAAACTCTTTCTGTGCATGTCGGTCACCTTCTTTTTATCTGGAGTCTGTATGATGGCTCATCATGCTTTTGCTGCCGAGTTTGATGCCGATCAGCCTATTACATTAAAGGGGAAAGTGGTCGCAGTAGAATGGGTAAATCCTCATGCTTGGCTTTATGTTGAAGTTATAGACGATAGTGCCAACACTGAAAAATGGAACATCGAAATGGGTTCACCGAATTCACTTATCAGGCGTGGTATTACTAAGGATTACTTACCTATAGGTTCAGACGTTACTGTTGAAGGATATCGGGCTAAGGATGGGTCAACAACAGCTAATAGCCAAAGTGTGACACTGCCAGATGGACGCGGTCTATACACAGGATCCTCTGGCACTGGTGCCCCTGGTGGACCTACTAGGACAACTCGTTAAATTATTGCTTCCTGGAGTTGTCTAAACACAGGAGTAAGTGTTTGTGATTAATTGGACTTTGCTAAAAGTGCACTTTAGAGGTATTAGTGCTGCTCTAGTAGCAGTCGCTTGCTTGTATGGCACTCAAGTGTCTAGTTTAAGTTATACGGGTATCAGTAAGCAGGGAATACACTCTCAGTTCTTCTTTGCTTCGAATTCAGCTCAGCCTCCATTAGTTGCTTCAGAGCAACGCGTCTTACTCGATCGATATTGCGTTACCTGCCACAACGACAAACTTAAAACAGCCGGTCTTATGCTAGACGAAATGGATGTCGGGAACGTCGGTGTTAAGGCTGAAGTTTGGGAAAAAGTGATTCGGAAATTACTCAGCGGTACGATGCCTCCTCTTGGGCAACCACGTCCAGGACAAGCTGCCTTCGAATCTTTTATTTCTGGGTTGGAGAAGTCCATTGATCGTGCAGCAGAGCTTGCTCCTAACCCTGGACGGCCAACTATTCATCGCCTTAACCGGGCAGAATATACCAATGCGATTAGAGACTTGTTAGCCTTGGACATCGACAGCCGTTCGCTTTTGCCTGCCGACGATTCTGGTTATGGATTCGATAATATAGCTGATGTCCTGAAGTTTTCTCCTGGATTACTGGAAAGGTACTTGATAGCGGCTATGAAGATTAGTCGCATCGCCATCGGCGATCCGACTATTCGTGCAAGTGTGCAAACATATCAGCTTCCGTATCTTACCGTGTCACAAAACGTTCGAATGAGCGAAGATCTTCCTTTTGGAACACGGGGCGGCATTTCGATTCGTCACCACTTTCCATTAGATGGTGACTATGTTTTTAAAATCCATCTGGAAAGGAACCAATTAGCTTTTGCCAACAGGGTGCGTGGTCTCGATTTGTCGAATGAAATCGATGTTCGAGTGGATGGTGCACGTATTAAGCTATTTCAAATTCCTCCCAGAACACCAAGACAAGGCTCTGCGACAGGTTATCAGGAAGATAGGTCTGATGCTGATTTAGAAGTTCGATTTAAAGTGAAGGCAGGGACACGACTGGTTGGCGTAACATTTCCAAGGCGAAACTGGTATTACGAAGGCGTTGGTGTCTCCAGGCTGCCAGTGGCTAGCGATGGTCATTCTCGAAGTAGTGATACTGGCAAGGATACTGGAAAGATTGAAGCTACTCTGAGTAGTGTTGACATTAGTGGTCCCTTTGATGGGACTGTGCCAGAAGAAACTGCCAGCCGCAGAAAAATTTTTTTATGCGAACCAACTGGTTTAGAAGATGAAGAAACTTGCGCGAAGGATATTCTTAAAAATCTGGCACGGCGCGCTTATCGGCGGCTGGCAACAGAAAAAGATATCCAATTGCTATTTAGTTTCTATGAGAAAGGTCGTAGCGAAGGCAACTTTGATACGGGTATTCAGTGGGCTCTGGAAAGAATCTTAACTGATCCAGATTTTCTATTTCGTATTGAACGCGATCCAGAAAACATTTCTATTGGTAGCCGCTACCGTATTAGTGAGTTTGAGTTGGCTTCTAGGCTTTCGTTTTTTCTCTGGAGCAGTATTCCTGACGATGAGCTTCTAGAACTAGCTGAGAATGGTAGGTTGCACGATCCGGAAGTGCTTGCACAGCAAGTTCGCCGGATGCTTGTTGATTCCCGTTCAAAAGAACTGGTAAGAAACTTTTTTGGCCAGTGGTTGTTCATACGTAATATAGGCGTAGTTAAGCCAGATGTTATTGCGTTTCCAGATTTCGACGAAAACCTGCGTGAGGCATTCCAGCACGAAACGGAACTCTTTCTTGAAAGCCAATTGCATGAAGATCGAAGTGTGGTTGAGCTATTGACCGCAAACTATACATTCGTAAACGAACGTCTAGCTCAGCACTATGAGATTCCAAATATTTATGGCAATCACTTTCGGCGCGTGAAGTTTAATGATAATCGTCGGGCTGGTCTGCTAGGGCAAGGGAGTCTACTGACGGTTACATCATATGCGAATCGAACCTCTCCCGTATTAAGAGGAAAGTGGCTGCTTGAGAATCTTCTGGGTGCCCCACCCCCGCCCCCACCACCTAACGTTCCGGCTCTAGAAGAGGGCGAGACAGGTCGGTTCGCCTCTATGAGAGAACGAATGGAGCAACATCGAAAGAATCCTGTTTGTGCCAATTGTCACAGCAAATTAGACCCACTAGGCTTTGCGCTGGAAAACTTTGACGGTATTGGTAGATGGCGTGCTACAGATGCTAATGTTCCTATTGATGCTTCAGGGGTGCTTCCCAATGGTTCGATTTTCGATGGTCCGGCTGAATTTCGAGAGGCATTGCTTTCTCATCAGATGGCATTTATCACCACTCTTACTGAGAAACTTTTGACTTATGCTCTGGGTCGAGGCGTGGAATACTACGACATGCCAGCTATTCGTCAGATTCTTCGCAAGGCTGCTGTCGAAGACTACAGTTGGTCATCGCTTGTTGTTGGTATTGTTAACAGTATGCCGTTTCAAATGAGAAGATCGGTCTCATGATTATCACTAAGAAATATCTTCCTAGGCGAACAGTACTTCGCGGCCTTGGAGTGACGCTAGCGTTACCCTTTCTTGACAGTATGATCCCGGCCTTGGCTACTAATAGTCAGCTGAAAGCTCATTCGGTTCGTAGATTGGGCGTGGTGTATGTGCCGATGGGAATGAATATGGCGCAATGGACACCAGTAAAAGAAGGAGCTTTAGAGCTTTCACCCATTCTCCAACCGTTAGCATCATTTAAAGACAGGCTGCTTGTTCTTAGCGGCCTCGATCACAAAACAGCTGATCTTAATGATGGTGGGCCTCATCCGCGTTGCCAGACAACGTGGCTTACAGGTGTAGCCGCGAAGCCGTCTGAAGCTGCAGACATAAGAGCTGGTGTATCAATGGATCAGCTTGCTGCGAGTGACTTAGGTCGGGAGACGCAGCTTCGATCGCTTGAACTCGCCATAGAAGATGTCGAATTTGTGGGCACTTGTTCCCTAGGTTATAGCTGTACGTATACGAATACAATGGTTTGGCGTAGCCCAACGACACCATTGCCTATGGAAAACAATCCTCGGGCTGTTTTCGAGCGTTTGTTTGGTGCTGGTGATAGCACAGATCCTAAAGAACGAGCAGGTCTTATTCAGAGGCAGCGCAGTATTCTCGATTCAGTTACCGCACAGCTCACTCATTTCAATAAGGGGCTCGGTTCAAGTGATCGGTTTAAGTTAGCTGAGTATCTTGAATCTGTTCGTGAGGTGGAGCGACGGATTCAGATGTCCGAAGAACACGATACTCATGAATTGTCAGTGGTAGAAAAACCTATGGGTATTCCAGCGATATTTGAAGAACATGTGAAACTCATGTTTGATCTGCTTGTATTGGCATATCAGGCAGATCTAACTCGCGTTGCCACCTATTTAATGTGTCGTGAAGCCAGTGTGCGAAGCTATCCTGAGATCGGCATTTCAGAAGCACACCATCCACTCTCGCATCATAGCTATAGACCTGAGAAGCTTGCGCAACAAGCCCTGCTCAATGTTTTTCATACAAATTTATTTGCATATTTTGTGGATAAAATGGGTTCGACTTCGGATGGTGACGGTTCCCTTTTAGATCATACTTTGCTTCTATATGGTTCTGGCATGAGCGATTCACATCTTCATATTCCTTTAGATTTACCCACCTTAGTAATAGGAGGAGAGTCAGTAGGAATTTCGGGCGGTCGTCATATTCGGTATCCCAAGGGTACACCCCAAACAAATCTGTATCTGACTTTGTTGGATAAGTTAGGTGTGAAGGTCGAGAACCTTGGTGACAGCACGGGAGAGCTTAATCTTCTCTCAGAGATATAATTTTTAAAACTCGCTTCTTTTAATTATTTAAGAATTCAAAACAATGCCACTCATTAATCTCCGAGACTATCTAGTCTTCGAAGTAAAGATGCTGTGCTCTCTTGTTTATAAACCATCATTGAGTTAGACGAACAACATCGACCTCCCTCTGCTACACCTAGCGGTGTTTGGAGGTTGATATTTTTTAGATGCATATCGGCACCTGCATTGACTAGGAATTCTGCAATTGTATCGAATCCTGCGAATGCAGCACCGTGCAATGCAGTATCTCCGGTGTCGTTCACTGCGTTAATATCTATGCCGACCTCAACACACAATCTAACAGCTTCAAGATGATTATTTTCAGGCTGAATACTTTCTGATTTCAAGAAAGTCAGTCCTGCCGCCATAGTGAGAGCCGTAGTTTTATTTTCAGCCATTAGTAAGGGGTCAGCCCCTCTAGACAGTAGTAGTTCCATCATGTCAACGTTGCCAGCAGAAGCTGCTAGGTAGAACGGTGTTCCACCAATAAAATAATTTCGTGCGATAATACTTGAACCGTACCGAGGCGGCTGTTTTAAAAGTCGAGAGTTTGGGTTTGCTCCATAGTTCAGTAGTGTCTGTGCAAACGTTATCCTACGTGTCGAAGGGAGTCCGAACCATCGCTCTGCGCGTGGTGTATGTTCGAACTGTGGAGTCATGTGACTCTCCCATGTTCCTGCTATCCAGTGCAAGGCAGTGTATCCTGCGCCATCTGCATTTGGGTTTGCTCCTGCTTTTAGGAAAAATTCTGCAAGTTCAAAGTGTCCAAGTACCGTCGTTATTAGCAGGGGAGTGCTACCGTCAGCCGCTGTTTCATTTACGTCAGATCCGCTAGCAAGTAACAGGTGGACCATGTCGAGATTGCCTTGACGGGCTGCGAATAGTAGCGGAGTAAAATCACTGGCCGATCGAGCTTGAACCTCTGCTCCGTGATCAATAAGTGTTCGCGCTGCTTCTAGGTGGCTTTCTGAGACTGTCCACATAAGCGCTGTTTGCTTCTTTGTAATTTCTCTTGCATGAATATCAGCCCCATTGTTTAACAATGTACTTATCACGTCTGCATTACCTGTTCGTGCGGCTGTCATAAGTAAGGTTTCACCGGATGGGAGCACGGCGTTCGAATCCGCACCAGCTTTAAGCAGTTTTTGAACCATTGTGACGCTTCCATTAGTACATGCTAATGAGAGTGGTGTAACACCAAAATCGTTTGATGCGTTTACATTTGCACCAGCACGAAGCAATAAATCGACCGTTTCCAGATCATTCCAATGTGTTGACCAATGAAGTGGAGTAGCGCCATCTGGTTGAGGCGTATTCACATCAACCAGCTGCTTTAACAGTAAAGATATAGACTTGGAATCACGGTGCTTCGTTGCTTCCACTAATCTGAGGTCGTCGCTAGCAGCTTTTAGTTGAGTTCCTAATGCTAAGGAGAGTAGGCCAAAAACTACAAGGTGTTTGACCTTGATACGCATGATATAGGGTCTTAGTAGGAGGTAGATAGATAATAAGGCGAGACCTGTTGAGTCAGGTCTCGCCTTGTTATTATTCTAGAAGTCCAGTTGTCCACCAAATCTGATCAGTCGTCCACCTAACATCAATGCAGGGAAACGCCAGACTGGACCATAAGACTGGACAAGTGCAAACGTAGAAATTTCATTGAACGCATTATAGATATCAAAGTCGACGTTCATACGTGCTCGACCCATTCGGATGACCTTGCTAAAGCGGAAGTCGACCTGTGTAAACCTGGGTTCGAATAGCGTGTTTGGTTCTACTAGTGCAACCATCGCTCCGCCGGCTGAATGAGCGCGATCCAAACCTTGCAGCGCAGCACTAGGCACAAACTGATTTGCACCGTAAGGGATTCCAGGCATGTTCTGGAAGGTTCCTGCGAATCGTATATCGAGAGGTAGTGGGTATACACCAGAAAATTTGACTTGTGCTTGGTTGGCAAAATCTAAAATCGATTCGCAGAAACCAGGTCTTGAAGCTTCTGGAGAGTCGACTGTTACGCAATTGTTTGTCACTGTTCGACCAGTACTAAGGCCTCCCTGAAGTATTCCACCATCGCCAAAGCGTGCGTTCATACTGAATTCAACACCGTCGTATGTTTCGCTAATGTCGCCAAAATTTGATGCTTGAGATACCAAGTTATCAAATTGACCAAGCTTTGATGGATTCAGGTCGTAGAGTCCGCAGAGCTGCGAGCCACTAGCCTTTCCGAGTCTGGCATCTGTTGGCGCTGTGACACAGAAGGGGTCGTAATCGGACGGGCTTACCTTTCTGTTATCAGTAAGACGAAAATTTCCGAACCAAGTTTTGTGGTAGCTAGCGTGTACTCCTACGCCAGGTGACAGCTCATGGTCGATGGCTGCCGTGATCTGCCAGTTATATGGGCGTGAACCGAACCCCTCCAGTACATCCTTACCTTCTTGCTGGATAGTGATGGGCATGCCGAGCGTAGGCGCATTCCCCTGTCCACACTCACCATTTGCGTCGTTACTCATTAGATCACAGTCTGGAACGTAATTTCCGTTGGCATCGTTCCATGTTCGAGTCCTGCTATTGGAAACTAGGTTCGCTGGAAGATTTCTCATAATGACCCAGATGGCTGCTTGTTCTACATGTCGACCCAACGACATCTTAAATGCCGTTTTACCGTCACCAAATAAGTCATAGGCAGCTCCGAGGCGTGGGGAAAAGTCTTTCCAGTTCGGAATGTTAGCTTTTTCTGCGTAACTTCGTGGTCCAACCCATCGGCCAGCTTCGACACTAACTGCTGGAGCTGTCCCGTTGAAGTAATCAAATCGAACGCCTAAGTTTAATGTCAAGCGGTCAAACGACAATTGATCCTGGGCATAGATGCCCATATTTTTAATTTTGATTTCTGCATTGTACGGAGCTGCGTGCTGTGTCAGGCTTTGTGGTGCCCCAAAAAAGAAATCGTAGCTCATGGCCGTGCTGTTAATGTCACGATCAAGTGTCATGGTTCCGTCCAAGTAGGTAGCCCCAACTTTAAAAGCATGTGCACCTGTGACGTAGGAGACCGAGAAGCGGCCATTACCTTGATTATTAAGGTTTCCGCCATTGCTGTGATCAATAGCATTACCATTAATCCAGTAGTTCCACATTTTTCCAGTCAACAGCTCCCTGAGGGCGATATCTGTATCGTTTGCTCCCTCCCATCTTCGCGGATGGTAATTGTTGTGTAGATATGTAAAACCAGCTTCAAGTAGCAAACGGTTTGTAGCTGGCCGTACCCAAGTGAGCTGCGTTAAGTTAATCGGGTAGTAGTAATTGTTAGTAGCGGCCTCTGGTGCAATAGGTTGGATATCCACAGTATAGAAACAGTTGCAGTTATCTTGAATGGAATTCATAAAAGTAATCTTGTTACTTTCAGAAGCCTGCCATGTCAGACGGATAGTGTGATCTCGGTTGTATATGTTCGTGTAAGCTTGTCGACTTGTATCTGGAACGTACAGCGCGACACCGCTGCCTGGTGCACCAACGTAATTGCCATGGTTTTTGTTGAAGTAATTGCCAAATCCATAGTTTTGGGTTCCCCACCATCGGTGTGCCGTGTAAAACCAGAGCTTGTCCTTAACGAATGGACCACCAAAGCCGCCACCGAAGTCCCAAATTTTCTTAATGGAAGGTTTTCCTTGTCCGAAACGTCTGGCTTGGATCTCTGGGGTCAAGTTTTCACTTTGCAATGAAGCACCTGATCCAGAAAGAGCAACAGTGCCACTGAAAAAGTTTCCACCGTCTTTAGGCACAACGTTAACTTGAACTCCACCGGTTTCACTTGCGGGGGAAATACCTCTTGTTTCCATCACGACTTCTTGCACAAGCAACTGGTTAACCATGACGTTGCGAAACTGAGCAGCACCATAGTTAGCAGCGAACTGCATGCCATCCAACGTATATTTCTGATCATCTGCTTTGCTGCCATGAACCCCGAAGCCACCCAAATTCTCACCCATGTTGCCACCAACATCGTGGGAAAAGGCGAAGCGCAATTGGGCACCCAAAGTCAGTGCCGCATAACCTTGGAGGGTCTTGTTAGTTGGAACAGAATCTAAAATTTCTCGTGTAAGTACTCTCTGTTGACGGCTGTTCTGGAGATCCACTATGGGACTTGCGCCAGAGACCGTAACTGTTTCTTCGATTGAACCGACTGCTAACGTAGTATTGATAGTTGTGGTGAATCCGGTCGTTAATTCAATGGCTTCACGTGAAACAGTGCTAAAACCAGAAAGTTGGAAGCTTACGTTATATGAACCAGGTCGAAGTTCAATTAGCTGATACCTTCCTTGTCCATCAGTTACAGTTGCACGAGCACCCTCTATAAGAGCAGCACTTGTAGCTTCGACTGTTACACCAGGAAGTACCGCTCCTGTATCGTCAGAGACCACCCCTGAGATTGCTGCAGTGGTAGCTGATTGCGAGAATGAATAATTTGGAAATAGAAAAATCGTAAGGATGAAAATGGTACACGTTACGATTAATGATTTTTTGTCTCGACTCATCTTTAAGAACTCCCTGGTTTAGTACGCTTCATCTTAGAAGTATAGATTTTACCGTAGAGATTATTTCGTTTTAACTGAAAGTTTGTCAAGTTTGGGGTTTCTAATTGTGTTCAGTAGTAGGTATAAGGTGCTGGAGATCACGTTCGCCTTCATGGCACGCATATTCTAATTGGTAATAGTTTATTTCCGTGTTACGCATAAAAGGAAAAGAAATAGTCCAGGGGCTTGTATACATCGTTGAATCTTCGATTTTAGCCTCGAAATGAATCGTGTCTGGATCGATAAGTGTGTAACGTTCAACAACGTGGATATTGTCACTCTGAAAGTTTCCTGACATATCGAACCAGTGTCTACCGTTGAGGTTTGTGAAATCTACAACGAAAGTATTGCCTTCCCAATGTCCCAGGGGATCCCCGTGCCAGAGTTTAATACTCTCAGGTAAATGTGAACGTCCATCTGTTGGGATGATTCGATAATCGTGCATTGATTCGTATACGAAGAGAAAATAATTTGGAACCTGTAGAATTTTCCAGCCGTAATTCGTGAAGTTCTTTCGCGGAGATCCCGATGGGGCACAATGCGCTTGTGGGTCGTTGTAAAGTTGTTCAAGAAATTCGTTTCTTTGAGCGAGGGCCCAAGGTTGATAAGGAATTAATCTGTCTGGTTGATCTACGATCACACCAAATGTTTGTTGGAGGGCAAAACTTCTTTCGCCTGGTTCGATATTGAACGCAGCACCATTATGTCTGCCTCGCCAGTATCCACGCATGTCCGGTTGACCGTCAGGAGTTCGAGGCGGATCAAAAGTTTTAGCTTTCTCAAGCGCGCATTGATGAAATGCCAGCGAGTCGCTTGGGCATCCACCGACTAGTTCTTGGTTCTCCGAGTCTTGTCCCTTGATTGAATTAGCACCTAGCACGAGAACCAGAAGCATGACGACTGTTCCGGCAACAGCGATATAGCTTTTTAACATATCAATTGATGCGCTTGATTTTATTGCCACGGGTGCTCTCCAACTATAGGCTTGCCAACATCTTCAGCGTATAGATAGCACTCGTATTCCATGATTTGATTCATGTCTCTGTGTAGGTAAATTGGCATACGGATTGTCCATGGCTGTGTAAAGATATTTGGGTCTTCAATGGTAGCTTCATAAGTAATTGTATCAGCACCAGTTCTTTCGAAGCGCTCAGTAACTGTTAAGGCATCACTGTGAAAATTACCACTACTATCAAACCATGTCTGACCATTAAAACCCGTGGTTTCAACTACGAGTGTGTCGCCTTCCCAATATCCACGCGGATCCCCCATCCATGATTCATAACCAGGGTAACGTGGTAATTCCATCAACGGAATCCAACGCCATGTGTGGACGTACTCCGATAGGATCACCACCTCTTCTTGGGTTTGGAAGATCTGAAACGGAAACGGCAGGTACACAGTACGCGGAACACCGGCTAAGTAACATTTCTCTTGCGGATCAAGTTCAAAGCGGTTATTAAAATTCATACGTTTTTGTTCTAAGGCCCAATCTTGATAAGGAATTTTCCCATCTGGTGGGTCGATTACTACACTAAGACCAGCAGGAATCTTGTAGCTGCCGGTGTGATGTTCTAAGTCCCAGTTAGCAGTATTGCGAACTTGCCAAATACCTTGCAGATCAGGGTGTCCTTCAGGTGTGCGTGGTGGCGAGTAGGCAGTTATTCCTTGGTTGTCAACTCCACATGCAGTTTGCATGACAATTCCAGCTATGAAGATGACCATCGGAATATTACAGCTGTGCATCGGATACCTTACATGGTTGCGTTATTCTAATTATAGTCAGAAAATTTTACTCATTTCGTGATACTGGTGCAATCGGAACTACGCATGAGAGGCTTTGTCCGTTTTTTAGACGAATAGTGTCACACCGCATAATACGAGCGCCATTTTTAGCTCGTGCTCCTATTACTGTAAGTGTGTCTCCAAGTTTAACGGTATCCTTTGTCCAACCAATCTTATGTAGTAGAAGTGAGCTCTCACTTTCGATTGCCCATTCCTCGATAGTATTTTTATCGTGATTCGTTACATCAAGGTAGATATGAGTATGAGGATTTTGCCAGACAAACCTGGTCGCCACACCGTGCACTTCGGTGCCATGAGTGTTGTCAAATGGAAGTACGGAATGATGAGCAATTGTTGGCAATGTTGTCAGCATCACAATTGTGCTTGTCATATAAAATCGAAGTTTCTTGGGCAAACAGTTCAGGCAGCATAGTTTCCAAAGATCTTTCGTCATTTTCATTAATGTTTAAATTTAAGCAACGGATGTTTTAGTTTTACTAATGTTTTTCGATGACAAGGGCTGTCGAAGCGAAATCATGATTATTGTTGATAGAAGTGCTGGGATAGCTGCAAGTAAAAAGAGTGTATTTGGTGACGATTGTTCGAGTAGGTATCCTCCTACCCATGGGCCAAAGAAACCACCAAGTCGGCCAATACCTAATCCCCATCCAATTCCAGTTGAACGCATGTAAGTAGGATAAAACGTAGCAGATAGTGCATTAAGACCTGGTTGGCTACCGATGATGCACCATCCCGATATAACAACAACGATGGTCAACATAGTGAGTGAAGAGAGGGAGGGTCCGGTTAGTGCCAAACTGATACAGGCTAGTGCAAAGGAGCTTGCTAGCACCGTGACAAACCCACGTCTAGCGATAAGCCAGGCTAATCCAAATGTGCCGACCGTACCTGCTGTTTGGAGCGTTGCTCCCATGAGTACAGCCGTTGAAGTTGTGTATCCAGCTCGTTCTACGATTGTTGGAATCCAGGCAGAGAGTGCGTACAGATCAAGGATGTTAGTAAAATTAACAGCCCATAGTAGAAGTGTTCCCAGTGCCCTACCGTCGCGGAATAGATGCATTATTGGAACGCCAGCCCTGCTTTCTTCGTTTATAACAAGTTCGGCATCGTCAACAGGAGCTGAGGGAGCGATACGTTTCAGTATTTTCTTAACCTTTTCTCTGTTTTTGCCGTGCAGGACCATAAACTGTGGTGATTCAGGAACCCAGAAGAACATTAAGACGGCGATCACTAGTGGGACTCCACCACCAAAATAGAAAACGGAACGCCATCCAAAAGTTGGGATTAACCACGATGATAGAAAACCTCCAAGTGCAGCGCCGGCTGTAAACCCAACTGAAACAATCATAATCACCGTGACGCGTAATCGCCGCGGACTGTACTCTCCGGCTAGTGCCGTAGCATTCGGAACTACACAGCCCAGTCCGATGCCAGTAATAAATCTGAGAATTAGTAATGACTGAATTGAGTTCGCTTGTGCTGTTACGAACATCATGATTGAAAAAAAGAAAGTGGCTCCAATTAATACAGGGCGACGTCCGATTTTGTCGGCTACGACAGTGAAGCTCAACGCTCCGAGCATTACTCCGAGAAGGCCAACACTGATTACTAATCCAAATTCTGAAGGTGAGCTATTCCAGTCTTGAATTATTGTAGGTGCGACGTATCCCATCATCTGAATATCAAATCCATCCATAATGAGGCAGAGTCCGCACAGCACGAACAGAACCTTTTGAAGGGAGCTGACTTTGTTTTCGTCGATAAGTTCAGTAACGTTTAGTTTATGCACGGCAGGTCAGACTAACTCAGTTACAGATATAGGGTCAATGAAGTAGGTCCTCACGTAAATAATTTTTCTGTTTTTTCTATTCACTATCGATTTTCATCAGACGCAGGCAAGACTAATCCTGTGCACTCACCGAGGCCTATGCTTTTATAACCTTGTCGTTCACAGTGTCCTCGAAAAATCACTTCGTCACCATCTAAGAGGAAGCTACGCTGTTCACCCGTAGGCAACTTCAAAGGGTAGGCTCCCCGCTGTGTCATCTCTAATAGACACCCTTGAGACCCCTCCTGAGAACCGGAGACTGTACCACTAGCTAACAAATCTCCTGGGCAAAGGTTGCATCCGTTGCTTGTATGGTGAGCAACGAGTTGCGCTATAGTCCAGTAAGTTTCCTTTGTTGAACCGAAACTAATTCGTGAGGCTTTCAAACCCTGACTTCGCATTTCAGCAGAACTTAGTAGCACTTCTACTCTCAGATCGATGCCTCCCTCAGTTTCATTTCGTGCAGATGAAAGATACGGTAGAGGCTGCGGATCGCTTTTAGGGCGAACGTAGGCTTCGCATCGAAACGGTGCCAACGCTTCCATTGTTATCACCCATGGTGACACACTGGTTGCAAAGCTCTTAGATAGGAACGGTCCAAGAGGTTGGTATTCCCAGATCTGAAGATCTCGAGCCGACCAATCGTTAAGTAGGGAGAGGCCAAAAATTTGCTCTTCAGCCTCATCAATGGATACTGGTTGTCCAAGTGTATTGCCAAGGCCTACAAAATATCCGACTTCGATTTCATAATCGAAATGCTGTGAAGGCCCAAATGTTGGCAAATCAGCATCGCTAGGTTTTGTTTGTCCATATGGGCGTTTAATAGGTGTGCCGCTAAGAATGATTGACGAAGTTCGTCCATGATATGCAATAGGCACGTGTTTGAAATTTGGAAGGAGTGGGTTGTTTGGTCGAAATAGCTTTCCAACATTTTGGGCATGAAAAATCGATGCGTAAAAGTCACTAAAATCACCAACCTCTACTGGTAGATGTAGTTCTGACTCCGAGATAGGCACAAGTGCGCTAAGTTCTGTTTTTGATTGATTGGCGTTCAGGATATTACTTAGTCGCTGGCGAAGAAGAGACAGAGGTCTAGCACCTAATGCCATAAGTGCATTCAGAGATGCTGTTGATGCAGCATCAACTAATGCTGTGGGAAGGTCTTTAAATAGGTCCAATTCTTGGCAGCGTCTAAGATCAAGTATTTGATTGCCTATCGCGACTCCTAAGCGAAAGTTTTCTTTAGTGTTGGCACGCCTGAAGGAACCAAACGGAAGGTTTTGAATCGGAAAGTTGGCGTTCTCTTGGTTTGCCGAGTCTACCCAACTTTGCAAATCTGGATCGTGAGTTTTATTAATAGAATGGTTCATAAAATCCTTAATGCTTCGAGGTCAACTATAGGTTCTTCAAACGAGCAAGAGCCGAAGGATTTGAAAAATTGTTGGCGAGCCTTTGTTATTTCTAGGTTTGATATAGACAAGTCTTTCCATTGGAGTGTGTCTAAAGAAAACTTAAACGCATGAGGTGAAGATTCACTAAGAATCTCGTTCGCGTCACCAAGGCCAATTTTGCCTAAGTTAATAAGCAATGCAGCTATCAATACATTCAGGAAACCATACATTGGAGCCCTGGCGCTATCTGGCTTATAGGTTAACGGATAGTGTCCAGTTAGGGCGTGATGTAGGCCAGCAGTCGCTTTAAACGGAAGTTGGGCACGCATACATGACATCATAAATTGACAAAGTGTAACTTTGTTTGGAAAAGCATTCGCAGTAATGCCGCCAGTGCGGATTTTTGCGAATGCGCCAACAGCTGTGATGGCTTCAAGATAAGCTTCAAGATCGGATCTAGGGTTAACTTCGAAAAATGTCTCAAGTCCCTTTGGTAAGTGGTGTGTCACCGGACCGATGTTTGACAATTCCAGACCTGAAATTTCTATCGATTCTATTTTAGCTTTTTTACTCCACTTATCATTGAATCGCTTAATTTCATCAACCTGTGAAGTGGGGTCACCAGTAACAATGACACCTAGTGTCCATTTAATTTTTATGGGTTTTACTAGAGCGAGTTCCTCAAATTCTTGGAGTTTTGGTAAAGGCACCAGGAAACGCCCCAAAATCCAACTGTGCTTGCTGACTTTAGCGTTGGCATAGTTCTGGAGTGCTTGCAATAGATTAAGGTTTGCTGGAGGAAAAAGGCCCGCGTAATCAATAACAGATTCTAATAGAGTTCCAACCGTGGGAATCTTCTTAACTGGAGTTGTTGTCATTGTTCTGATGCTGGTTGAGAGCAGTGCTAATTTTTAAGTTCTACATCTAAGTAAGCAGCCGCAAGCGTGTTTAAAATATCAATTGACTACGTAGTATTAACTAGTTTATATGGCATCGCTAAAGCTCAGAAATGACTAAATAGCATAATGTCCTTGATGTTATCTTAAAATATGATTAACAGTTAGAATCATAGCGGTTCAGACTACATTGGGGAAAATCATGTCAAATAGTCGTGGTTCTTTATAGTTAAATATAAGGCATAGTTTTGTTTATCTGTGCCTCAAAGTAGTTGTGATGTCGATATTGACTACGGGTTAATCTGGAAAGACGATCTCATTGATTAGATCAACGTCGATAGTTTTTATTGTACTTTTGTAGAGAGGTAGGCTAGGACTGTCATGATAAGCCAAACCGGAGATTGGTGCTTATGAGTCATTATTACAAGTTAGGTAACATTCCCCACAAGAGGCACACTCAATTTCGACAACCAGATGGTTCACTGTATCACGAAGAGTTGATGGGGGTTAGGGGTTTCACAGGCATCAAATCACTGTTGTATCATTTGCGGCCTCCTACTGAAGTTCAACGTATCGACAAGAGTGATAAAGTCGAGATTCCATTTGCGGAGCAAACACCACTTTGTCACCGTCTTTTACGGGCGGGTGATTTACCAGTAACTGGTGATGCTGTTCAGGGTCGCATTCCTCTGTTAGCTAACGAAAACCTATGTATCTCTGTTGTTAGACCTCATGAACCAATGGAATATTGGTATCGGTATGCACATGGTGATGAGGTGATCTTTATCCACGAAGGCACGGGTGTGCTAGATAGCCAGTTTGGAAGGTTACGTTACGGTCCGGGTGACTACGTAGTCATTCCGACGGGGGTTACATGGCGAATACTTCCAGATAATGATGTGGCGCAGAGGATGCTTGTAGTTGAAACAGCAGGCGGTCATATTGAACCTCCCAAGCGTTATTTTAATGAGTTTGGACAGTTTCTTGAAAGTGCTCCCTATTCCGAGCGCGATATTCGGCCACCAGATGAGCTTGTGACGCATGATGAGGCAGGCGAATTTGAGGTGAGGATTAAGGCTCGCGGACAAATAGCCTGTTATCACTATCGTCATCATCCCCTTGACGTGATTGGTTGGGATGGGCACCTCTGGCCGTTTGCCTTTAATATTAACGACTTTGAACCGATCACGGGCCGTGTTCATCAGCCACCACCTGTGCATCAGACATTTGAGGGGCCAGGTTTTGTACTGTGCTCCTTTGTTCCCAGACTCTTTGATTATCATCCCCTCTCAATTCCAGCGCCTTATAACCATTCCAACGTCGATTCTGACGAGGTATTGTATTATGTGGCAGGAAATTTTATGTCACGTAAAGGGGTTGAGCCTGCAGCCTTTACTATTCATCCTAATGGGATTCCTCATGGTCCGCATCCAGGGACGTACGAGGGCTCAATTGGTAAAGAAGGAACCGAAGAATTGGCTGTAATGATCGACACATTTCGACCACTTAAGCTAACAACTCATGCGTTAGCGCTCGAAGACAGTAATTACCGATATAGTTGGAAGCCATAAAGCATTAAACTCTAATTAGCGTTGGTATTTTTATGGATAATCATTCAATATATGCCTAGAGGTCCTGTGCATCAGGCTGGTTAAGTGATTATTTACGTTAAAACACGATGGCCAGGTTTTTCTGTCTTATGGAGGACACGATGATCAGGCGGTTTTCTCTTTCATTCCTATCAACAGTATTCATACTGTTCGCATTTGCTGACCTACAGACCGTTAAAGCTGAGCAGCAATTAGAAATCGATGCGCAGTTCGCTCTTGTCGATCGCTATTGCGTGACTTGTCACAATGCTAAAACGCAAGCAGGTGGTCTCATATTAGACAAGATGGATTTGTCAAAGGTGGTTGAACATGCAGACGTATGGGAAAAAGTTATTAGGAAATTACGTGCTGGGATGATGCCTCCGCCTGGACTACCAAGGCCGGATGTTTCTGTGCAAGATGCATTCGTTTCGTATTTAGAAATAGAACTTGACCGTGTGGCCCAGGTTCATCCTAACCCTGGGCGAACAGAAACTTTTCATCGTCTTAATCGTGCTGAATATCAGAACGCAGTTCGGGATTGGCTAGCTGTAGATATCGATGTTACTGCCCTGCTTCCACCAGACGATGCAGGCTATGGTTTCGATAATATTGCCGGTGTGTTAAAACTTTCACAGTCTTTGATGGAGCGTTATTTAGCTACGGCACGGAAGATTAGTCGTATAGCTGTTGGTGGTTCTTCCTCTGCACCAGTTGCTGATACTTTCCCTGTCTCAACCGATCAATTACAGTACGACCGAGTCGAAGACCTTCCCTTTGGGACACGTGGAGGCATGCGCATTCAGTACCACTTTCCACGTGATGCTGAATATACAATTCGCGCCGAGTTTACGTGTGCTTTGGTTGAAGTTGCAGGATGTGATCCTGTTGCTGGCTACGATGATACTCATCAACTCGAGTTCACCGTTGATGGCAGGCGTGTTCATTTGTTTACCCTACAACCAAGAGCAAAAGGGGGTAAGAAATACAAGAGTTTTGTCGGTGAAGGGGAAGAACAGACAACAACTGATATGCGTTGGAATATTCGTGTGCCAGTAAGTGCTGGATTAAGAGAGGTAGGAGTTTCATTTCTAAAACTCTCTTCATATGAGACTTCTGACTATGCGCGGCTACGTTTTGATGCTCCTTCTTATGAAGGGAATATGGTTCCCGAAGGTTTAGGGGTATACCAACCACATATTTCTAGTGTAACAATTGCTGGTCCCTTTAATGCGCAAGGTGGTCCTGGAGACACTCCGAGTCGTCAACGCATATTTACATGTTTGCCCACGCAAGTTTCTGAAGAAATTCCATGTGCTGAAAAAATTCTATCGACGCTGGCGCGACGAGCCTATCGAAGACCAGTAACTGATGCAGACTTACAGTCTCTATTCACCTTTTATGACGTTGGTCGTGCCGAAGGTGGGTTTGAATCTGGTATTGAGATGGCACTGCGAGCCCTTCTGATGAGCAAGGACTTCTTGTTCCGAATGGAGCATGATCCTGACCCAATCAGTGGTGCTAATTCTGTAGCATCCATCTATCGGCTTAGCGATTTGGAGCTAGCATCACGTCTATCCTTTTTCCTTTGGAGCAGTATTCCCGATGATGAACTATTAGACCTAGCTGTTCAGGGCAAGCTTCAAAATACCGAAATTCTTGAGGAGCAAGTGAGACGCATGCTGGCTGATTCTCGCTCGAATGCATTAGCAACAAACTTTCTTCCTCAATGGCTGCAATTGCGTGGGATGGATGCCGTTTCACCCGCAGAACCTGATTTTGATGAAACACTTCGAGAGGCGATGAAACAAGAAACGAAACTGTTCTTTGGAAGTATTGTGCAAGAGGATCATCCAGTAACAGAACTAGTGACAGCGAACTATACGTTTCTCAATGAGCGTTTAGCTTGGCATTATCGTATTCCGAACGTGAAAGGTAGTCATTTCCGGCGTGTAGTGCTAAGTGACGATAGTCCACGTCGTGGATTGTTAGGGCAGGGTAGCGTGTTAACGGTGACTTCTCATGCCATTCGTACTTCTCCGGTGAAGCGTGGCAAGTGGATTTTAGAAAGCATGCTTGGTGTATCTCCTCCGCCTCCTCCGCCAAATGTTCCACCTTTAGATGAGAAGACAGGTGGCAAACAAAAGGTGCTATCAATGAGGGAGCGCATGGCTGCACACCGCGAAAATCCAGTATGTGCAGCTTGTCACTCGATGATTGATCCAGTTGGATTTGCACTCGAGAATTTTGATCCAACTGGTAGATACCGAATAGTTGATGAAGCTATGAAACCGATTGATGCTTCAGGCTCGTTTCCAGGCGGCGCACGATTTGGTGGTTTGAACGAGTTTCGAGATGTGTTAGCTCGTAGACCAGAACAATTTGTCAGTGCTTTAACTGACAGATTACTCACGTATGCCTTAGGTCGTGGGCTGGAGTACTATGATATGCCGGCAGTTCGTGCTATTACTCAAAAGGCAGCAAATGATGAATATCGGTTTTCGTCTCTTGTCTTAGGCATTGTCAATAGCGTGCCTTTTCAGATGCGGAACTCGATAGAATCATTACCTAGAGAACTTGCACTCGTTGGTCCCTGATGGTAAACCTGGAAAAAATCAGGCATTGGATACGTTAAGGAGCTGACTAAAATTATGATGATTACAAAGATGGCCTTGCCGCGGCGGACATTTCTACGTGGAATGGGCGCAACTATCGCCTTACCTTTCTTGGATGCAATGGTTCCCGCACTTTCTGCTGTGTCGAAAACACCAGCAGCAGCTGTGCCACGGCTTGTTTTCTATGGCACAGCGAATGGGGTCTTTGGTCCAGATTTTCATCCTAAAGGAGCACCTGGGAGACTTCTAAAAAACGAGTTATCGCCAATTTTGACACCTATATCGCCATTTGTTGACCAGGCAGTTGTTATTACTGGACTTAGTAATGCTGCGTCGGAAAGTAAAGATACAGGCAGTGGAGCCCATGCCAGATGTGCGGGAGCGTTCTTGAGTGGTATTCGTCCTAAGAGGACCGAAGGAGCTGATATACGTTCAGGGAAAACTATTGATCAGTATGCTGCGACCGCACTCGGGAAGGACACACAATTATCATCACTTGAACTTGCATTGGAATCCAGTTTTGTTGGTAATTGCGATCAAGGTTATAGCTGTAGCTATGTGAATACCTTTGCCTGGCGTACTCCTACGCAACCACTGCCTATGGAGAACAACCCACGTGTCGTGTTTGAGCGTTTGTTTGGCGACGGTGGTAGCGTCACTGCGCGTTTAGCACAGATGAAACAAGATCGAAGTATCTTGGATTGGGTCTCTGATGAAATGACAGACCTTAAAACTAAGCTCGGTCATGCTGATCGTAACACACTGGGTGAGTATCTGGATGCCCTTCGAGATGTAGAGCAGCGGATCCAAAAGGCTGAGCGACATGCTGCAACAACGCCGCTCCCTGACATGGTCCAACCTCTTGGCATTCCGGAGTCGTTTGATGAGCATGCTCAGCTCATGGTAGACCTTCAATTCCTTGCTCTTCAGGCAGACGTTACCCGTGTAATTACATTTCAGACCTCTCGTGAACAAAGTGGCCGGCAGTTTCCCTTTATTGGTGTGCCGGAGTCACATCACGAAACGTCGCATCACCAAGGCGATCCTTATAAGATAGGTCAAAATACGAAAATCAATACATATTTCATGCTGCTGTTCGCAAAATTGGCTGAGAAGATGCGAGATACTCCAGATGGTGATGGGTCGTTATTGGATCACTCATTGTTATTCTGGGGTTCACCTATGGGATCTGGCGATCTTCATAGTCCTTACGATATGCCTGTTGCTCTTGTGGGTGGAGGGTGCGGCACGCTCAAAGGTGGTCGGTATTTGCAGTATCCACTGAATACACCGTTTATGAATTTCGGTTTGACTTTACTCGACAAACTTGGGGTAGAGCTTGAAAGCATCGGAGATAGCACGGGACGACTAGTCGATGTGTGATGGTTTTGATGATGATGGATGTGTCGTTGTGGAGTTTAGATTGAGTGGGCAGGCAATATAGCAGAGAGAACGAAGGATAAGGGGAATCAACGATATGCGTGACAAATACCTAGGTCAATGTGTGTTGCTGCTGTTGATGGTGGTAAGCCTTGGGGTAGGTTCAAGTGTGAGCGATCTGCCCTTGGTTGAAGCAGTCAAGCAGTCGGATACTGAGAAAGTGCGCACCCTGCTTAAAACATCAATTCAAGTAAACACTACTGAAATAGATGGCACTACAGCCCTTCACTGGGCGGCACACCGTGATGACCTTGACGTAGTGGACTTGCTAATCGATGCAGGTGCAGAAGTCGATGTTACGAATAGATATCTCGTTACTCCGCTTTCACTAGCAGCACAGAACGGTAATGCGGCGATCCTAGAACGTCTATTAAAGGCTGGAGCTGATCCAAATCGTGCTATTTCGAGCGGAGAGACACCACTAATGACGGCAGCCCGGACGGGGACAGTGGATTCCGTTAAGCTGTTGTTAGCCTATGGATCGGATGTTAATGCGAGAGAAGAAACTCGCGCACAGACTGCGTTGATGTGGGCGGCTGTGGCTGGCAATGGTGAGGCCATTAAGGTATTAATTGAAAGTGGTGCTGATGTTCACGCTCGGTCGACTACACCAACGAATATGGGTGTTGGTGCTGGCGGTGGAACCAGGCCTGTTGAATTAGCCCGTAGTGAAGTAGACCCATCCTGGCCTTCTTATGGTTCAATGACGGCTCTGACTTTTGCAGCCAGAAGAGGGCAAATTGATTCAGCACGGGCTCTGCTTGATGGAGGAGCCAATGTCAATGAAGGCGCAGTTGTAATTCCAAATTACGGTCCGAGTAGCGCACTTATGTTAGCGATAGCTAATGGTCATTACGAGTTTGCCGGGTATCTTTTAGATAGAGGAGCGGACCCGAATGATGCTCGGCAGGGTTGGACCGCACTGCATCAATTAGCTCGTGGCCGAGCCGAGTCTGGCAAAACACGTTTGAATAATGGGTGGACTTTAGGACCAAACCTCACTGGGAATATTTCAGGTTTAGAATTAGCCGAAAAACTAATTGCTAAAAATGCTGACGTGAACAATCGAGCGACTGAGGAGTTTGAGGACTATTATCGTCGTCAGAGTACCAGCCGTGTAGGGGCAACACCGTTACTCATGGCAGCTAGAGTCAGCGACTTTGAGCTGATGAAGGTACTGCTCGATAATGGAGCTGACCCCACTATTGCAACTATAGATGGTGTGACGCCCTTGATGGCGACGGCTGGAGTTGCCATTAGGACAGCGGGTGAGGACGGAGTTGATGAGGACTCGCCGGTAGCTGTCCAGCTTTTACTGGACACGGGACTTGTTGATGTTAATGCTGCTGATGTAGGTGGTTGGACTCCACTGCATGGCGCAGCCTTCAGGGGCGTACTTGAAAATATTCAGCTTCTGGTTGATGCGGGCGCTCAACTCGATATCAAAGCTCATGGCAAAGCCAATCTAAAGACGGACTTAGGAAAAAGTGCTGAGGGTTGGCTTCCAGTCGATGTTGCTGATGGTATTAGAATTACATGGAGCAGTATCTTCTTTCAGCAAAAAGAGGCGGCCAAGCTGCTTCGACAATTGATGGCAGAACAGGGCTTGCCAGTTCCAGAGGATACTGGATTACAGCGCGGTGCTGTCGCACTTGTGGCTCAACCTTAGATTTAATATTGAGTTTATATAAATGAATCAGGCTTGATCTATAATTTGCTACACGAATGGTTCAAGTTTCTGATGAGTTGGTCTCCCAACCTAAGTTCTATAAACGAAATCATATTGCCTACCGTTTAGCGCACTGGCCAATTTGGATTTGGGTTTTTTTTATTATGCCAGGTCCATTGATCTTCGACCTTTTTGAAAGTGGTTTTGATCGACGAATGGCAGTATGGCTGGCTACCGTTGTGTTTGGAACGGGCCTTGCTGGGTTGGGCGGTTGGCTACCTGGTACGGAATCACGACGTAGTATATTCAGTTCAACTGAAGACGCTCCAAATCCTTTCTATAGGCGAGTTTGTTACACCTGTGCGTGGAGTGCCATGATTGCGTTTGTTTGTCTCAACCTAACTGGCTTAGTGATTGCTTTACAGACTCAACAATGGCATTTGAGACAACTTTACGATTTAGCTTATTTCCCTATGGTTATTACAATTTGGAGCTTTGGAATAATAGGACTACTGCCACGTGCAAGGTGGTCGACTAAAAATGAACAACAGGAGCGCTGCTATTTCTATGGTGCAGTATGGACCGTATGTTTCGCCCAACCCGTTCTGTGGTTTCTTTGGGCAGTCTTACCCGAGACCCGCTATGCTGATGCAGTGAAGCTGTTGGTATTCGTTTCTGTGCTTGTCTCTGTTGGATTTCTATCCTATCGTGGAAAACTCCCTCGAACTCGATCTGTTACAGCAAGAACTGTCTAATCCGTTGCTTCTAGGAGATCAGCACGGTCCGTGGGTGTTGTGCATTGTGTTCGAGGAAAGTTTTCTTAATTTCTAATTCCTCCGAAGTCGGTTGGGTAATTCCGTTTATATCAGTGACACGTGAAACAAGTGTATGTTCTCCAGTAGTTGGTTCGTTCCAATCGCAGGTAAAGAACTTCCAAGAGTAAGTGCTGTCTGTAATTGGATCCATTGTTGCTAATTTCCACTGTTCATTATCCACTTTAACTTCAACTGAGCGAAGGGGTGTTCCATCATGAAGGATAACTCCAAACACTTTGTGTTTACTGCCATCGTAAGTAACCCGTGCAATAAATGATTTTAATTGCATTTTGGTGACTGCAGTTTCCTTCCACTTTGTTACACCATTAATTATTTCTCCCTTTAAAGTTCGATACCATCGTGCTTGATATTTTCCAAGATATCGATCTTTTTGAACATGAATTTCAGATAAATACTTCACGTTAGCTACTCCGTACCATCCTGGGACAAGTAGGCGGAGTGGAAAGCCTTGATGCGGTGTCAACTGTTCGCCATTTAACGCATAGACGAGAAGAGGTTCTGATGATAAAGCCTGATTTCGTGTCAAACTTCGACCAAAGTGTTGGTCAACCGTGTACGTCTGTCCCCGGAACTCCACATTCTCTTGTCCATGATCAGCTCCAAAAAAAACAAATTCTAGAGCTTGTGGTTTAATACCGGCTCTATTGAGTACTGACTGCAGTGAGACGCCGGTCCAGTGTCCATTACTTGAAAGGCCATTTAAAGGTCCACGATTACCTGAACATTCAAATCCAGCAATAAGTTCAGTTGCAGGCATTGCTCGAAGTTCATCAAGAGAAAATGATATTTCCTGGTTAACTAATCCTGAGATTCTGAGACGGTATGACTCTGGATCTATAACTGGATGACCATAATGCTGTGTTGTGAAGAATTTATCTCTTGGCGTAATCGATCCATCAATCATACGAATATCAATGATACGGCGATCAGGAGTTCGATTAAGGTTGAGTGTTTCAGGTAAATCAGTAAAGGGGACAAGGGTTTCATTTTGAGCGAGAGTTGGTAGTGCCCATTCTGGTATGCCAAGTGCGCCGAGACTTGCCATTGCGATGCCACCTTTAAGAATCTTTCGACGCATGTTATTTTTTTTCATGGTTTTGTAAAGAGTCCCTTATTGGTTAGCTAAAATTTATTAGTTTATTTATATATTTAGAACTAAGTTTAGCATCACCATAAGAATAATAGCTGGAATAACTTGATATGCTGGATTTGAATTACGGTGAGTTATTGGAGTCAGATGTGACCGTTGGAATGCTGTAGGTGATGCCTGAGTATTGCATCTCTTCCCAGGTTTGTTCGCCCCATTTTACTACGGTAGTTGGATCAGGATTAGCCTTGTTAGTTGCCGAATTGTCATACCAAGCAGATGCTTGAATTCGGTCTCCCTGTGTTACGAGGAGTGGTTGCTCGAAGATGTAGTAAGTTTGCCAGTTAAAGTCATACTTCGGTACAGACAAGATAGTTTTCCACTGACCATCTGGATGGATGAGTCGATATTCCCACTTTTTACCACGGAGGTGTGTGTGTGGAAACAAGCCAAAGACTTCGACTTCGTCTATAAACTCAATAATCGTATCGACTCTTTGGTTTGGTTCACCTGCTGGAATTTCAAAGAACATATTAGCAAAGTAACCTGAACGCATTTCTCGTTTCGGTAGACTGTCAGCAAGGATTAAGCCTATGCGTGATTGGTCTTGAGCGGCTTGACCGTTTGTTGTGTAGTGGATTTGAAATATAAGTTCAGTGCCTTTAGGGATCCGTAGAGCTGTGTCTGATTCAAAAATTAGTGGGTTTGTCCCGGGGCCCATAGTTCCGATTAACACACCAGGAGTGAGGGTTCTAGTTCTTCGTGTATATTCAGTTTCTGAAATTAGTTTAAAGACGTTGGAAGGGCGCAACTCTCTTGGGATACGAGCGTACACAAGAATATGGTGCACAACCGAGGGTGTTCCTGGACGCACCTCGATTGCTTTAACCCAAGCATCTTCTGTGAAGTGTGTTGGTACAGTAAAGAACTGATATGGTACGTCACCTTCGGCCGGAATCTTAAATACCGTTGGCATCGTGATTACAATATCTGGTGTTCCGATCTTCCATCCAACCGCGAATCGTGGTGGATTTGGTAATTTGTTTGGATTACCTTCAATTGCACCCTCATCAACCCATTTAACGATCGTTGCTTTTTCTGTTTCTGTAAGACGACGTTCGTTAAGGAATTTTCCCACGATGGGACTGGCATGCCAGGGTGGCATTTCGTTAGCAAGTATTTTGTTTTTGATTGATCGTGCCCATGGCCGGGTTTCTTTGTAAGTGATGAGCGACATTGGTGCCATTTCACCTGTTCGATGGCATTTTACACAGTGTTTATAAAGGATTGGGGCTACATCTCCTGTGAACGTCGTTACTGCTTTTTCAGGATTAATCTCTGCATTAGCTATAGCTATCGATTCGAGAGTGACAATTATGACTGTCGAGACGAGCATTGTCGTGCAGGAAAAATATTTCATAACGCTATTACTTTTATCATAGACTTTGTTCGTTTGCAGAGATAGCTCTTTCGGTGATAATGGTGCTGGCATCTTTTTTTTATAAAGTGCGTTCTATTTATTCAACACAAACTAAGGTTCTTGAATAATAAGAACAATATGAAGCCGATCTGTAATCGAGGCATTCTTTGTTTTTTGCTTAAGTCTATATTGAAGCGTTAACGAAGCATTTTAAAGCGGGGTATATTATGCGGACACTAGCAAGCGTAGGTGTTATTAGTATTTTTCTTATTAATTTGTCTATTGCCCAGGCCCCTTCCGGTGCTAGGACTATTGACATAAGCTCTGTTGATATTCAGACGATGATCGAATCTGGTAGTGGTGGTCCAATGAAATCAATCAACGCTGGTGAGCACACCGTGTTTGCTTGGCTCACGACAAGGAGCCAAAGTAGCGGCGTAACAAGAGGCGAACTGCACACGCAAATGACTGAGGTCTATTACGTTTTGGAAGGTTCTGGGACATTAAATACTGGAGGCACTATGCCCTCTCCAAGGAAAATGCAAGTCACTAGTAATCTTCCTGGAACTGAGGACGTGCCAACATTTAGCACTCCTACGTATATTGGAACTGCTGAGGGTGGTGTTGTCCGTAAAATTTCAGCTGGGGACGTGATTGTTATTCCTCCAGGTACGGTTCATTTTTTTGAGTCAATCGAAACACCATCGTTTAGATATATTAATTTACGTATTGATCCCCAACACAATCTGCATGCCCCCTATGTCAATCCATTGCTTATTAATTAGTGAACTTGACTTCGGAGTGCGGAAACAGGATAAAATGTAATCACTTGTATGAAATTTAATCGGGCGGGTTGGGTTTCGTTTGTCATAATTAACATCGTCATTAGCATCGTCGGCATAATTGTGCCGACGGATAGTGGATGATGTACCGAGCCAGATAAATCGAAGTAATTTAAAGGGCCATCATCTGAGTGAGATTAGGATGATGGCTTTTTCTTTTTATAGTCTGAAATAGATTTGTGAATATTTACATAGCGAATCACGACAGTTGAACAATGAATGAGAATAGACAAATGAAACAACGAAGTCGGGCTATTACAGAGGGTACCCATCGAGCACCAGCCAGGGCGATGCTGAAAGCTGTTGGATTTACGAATGAGGATCTTAGGCGGCCAATTATTGGAGTGGCTAATACCTGGATCGAAATAGGTCCATGCAATTATCATCTGCGTGATCTTGGCGAGCATGTAAAGGAAGGAATTCGGGCTGCTGGTGGCACGCCCATGGAATTTAATACTGTTTCGATTTCTGATGGAATTACGATGGGTAGTGAGGGTATGCGAACTTCACTTGTGAGTCGAGAGGTAATTGCAGATTCAATTGAGTTAGTAGCACGCGGAAACCTTTTTGATGGTCTTGTCGTGTTGGTTGGTTGCGATAAGACGATACCAGGCGGGGTTATGGCTTTGGTTCGGTTAAATATTCCAGGTTTAATTCTGTACGGAGGTTCTATTGCTCCTGGTCAGTGGGAAGGAAAAAACATAACAATTCAGGATGTATTTGAAGCTGTTGGTGCTCATGCCGCTGGTAGAATTACCGACGCGCAGCTTGATGATATCGAAGCTTCAGCATGTCCAGGTCCTGGTGCTTGTGGCGGTCAGTTCACTGCAAACACGATGTCGACTGTCTGCGAGATTCTAGGTATATCTCCTATGAGTGCCAATGGCGTGCCAGCCGTAGATCCCCAAAAAGACAAAGAAGCTCATCACGTTGGCGAGATCGTTATGCAGTTAGTGGCTAATGACCTACGACCAAGTCGAATTGTGACACGCGATGCTATTGAGAATGCTATTGCATCAGTAGCACTTACCGGTGGTTCGACTAATGCCGTTCTTCATCTATTGGCAATTGCGGATGAAGCCGGTGTAGCTCTTGAACTTGATGATTTTGATCGTATTAGCAGTCAGGTACCTCTTCTTGCTGATCTTAAACCTGGTGGTCGCTTTGTGGCGACTGACTTGTATGCAGCAGGTGGAATTGGGCTTATTGCAAAAAGACTTCACGAAGTAGGTGCTCTTCATGGTGAGGCCTTAACGGTAACCGGTCGAACAATAAGTGAGGAAATCGAACAAATTAAGGAAACTCCTGATCAGAAGGTAGTGCGTAAGCCTGAAAATCCGATAAAACCAACAGGGGGGTTGATCGTGCTTAAGGGCAATCTTGCTCCGGAGGGTTGTGTTGTGAAAGTGGCTGGTCATGCACTTACGACACATAAGGGTCCAGCACGGGTATTCGATAATGAGGAGGCAGCGTTCGAGGCTGTCCAGAGGGGGCTTATTCAGGCTGGTGATGTCGTTGTTATTCGTTATGAAGGTCCGCAAGGTGGTCCTGGCATGCGGGAGATGCTTGCAGTGACTGCAGCAATCGTTGGTGAAGGATTGGGAGACTCCGTGGCTTTATTGACCGACGGTCGCTTTTCTGGAGCTACACACGGTTTGATGGCTGGTCACGTGGCTCCAGAGGCAGCCAAAGGAGGGCCCATAGCCGTAGTGCAGGAAGGAGATACGATCGAATTTAACTTGCCGCAACGGTATCTGAGCATACAAATTGACGATGACGAGTTACAGGCGAGACTGTCTAACTGGACACCGCCTGCTCCCCGTTATACGCGAGGTGTAATGGCTAAGTACGCACGGCAGGTGTCATCGGCATCAATAGGAGCACTTACGAACTAAGAAGTGGGAGGCAGAAAGCAACTATGTCGTCGACAAGAACAGGCGCACAAATTATTTGGGAATCTCTTCTCCATGAAGGGGTGTCGACCGTTTTTGGTTATCCAGGAGGGGCGATCCTTCCAGCCTACGATGCGCTTCTGGACTATTCGATCCGACACATACTTGTACGACACGAGCAAGGAGCTACGCACATGGCTGACGGCTATGCTCGCGCGAGTGGAACCGTTGGAGTTGCTATAGCAACATCAGGTCCTGGGGCAACGAATATGGTTACTGGTATGGCAACAGCCATGATGGATTCATCACCAATTGTTTGCATTACTGGACAAGTCGGAAGCAAACTCGTTGGCTCTGACGCATTTCAAGAAACGGATGTTACCGGAGTGACTTTACCTATAACGAAGCATAATTATCTAGTCACTCATGTTGATGATATTGCGCCGGTCATTCACGAAGCGATGTACATTGCTCGGTCAGGTCGTCCAGGTCCGGTGCATATCGACATAACGAAAGATGCCCAACAGGCAGCAACAGAGCCAAGATGGGATTTCGGTGATATTACGCTCCCAGGTTATCAACCAGACATTTATCCGGTAGATGAGGAGTATCAACGAGCAGCTGAGCTAATTAATCAGGCCAAGCGTCCGATCCTTTTTGCAGGTCACGGTGTATTGTTATCTGGTGCTATGGGAGTGGTTAGGCAAATCGTTGAGCAGTCTAATATACCTGTAGCTGTTACTCTATTGGGCATTGGAGGTTTTCCGGCACGTCACCCACTTAATTTAGGCATGATGGGTATGCATGGCGAGTCGTGGGTGAATAAAGCTATCCAGGAGGCAGATCTTATTTTGGCGCTTGGTATGCGTTTCGATGACCGAGTGACAGGCAATGTGAAGACTTATGCACCGAATGCCCGCAAGATTCATGTGGATATCGATCCGGGAGAGTTCAACAAGATTGTCAAGGTCGACGTTGCACTAGCTGGTGATTTATCCAAGGTTCTTGAACAGCTACTGCCGCTTATCGAGCCTACTAAACGAGAAAGTTGGCTATCAACAATCGATGAGATGAAAGGGGACATAGCTGTTCGGGATATTCAGAGTTTACCTGACAACGGTTGTTTGTATGCGGCACATGTGATTAATGACATTTGGCGTCTTACTGATGGAAAGGCAATTGTGGTAACTGATGTAGGTCAACATCAAATGTGGGAGGCACAGTACTACCATCATGACGAACCTAGATCTTTAATTACTTCGGGGGGGCTAGGCACTATGGGATTTGCTCTTCCAGCTGCTATTGGTGCTAAAGTGGCTCGGCCTGATGCTGAGGTTTGGGTTGTGGCTGGCGATGGTGGTTTTCAGATGACAATGTCTGAGCTTGCCACGATCGCACAAGAAAAACTCAAGATTAATGTTGCAGTTATCAATAATGGGTATTTAGGGATGGTACGGCAGTGGCAGGAGTTTTTCTACGAACGCCGTTACGCAGCGACACCATTGCTGAATCCTGACTTCGCTAAACTCGCTGAGTGCTTTGGGCTTAGGGGGATGACAGTTGATAAACGTGCTGATCTTGTTTCAAGTGTTGAAGCAGCACGTGCAGACGATCGAACGGTTGTTATCGATTTTAAGGTTGAACAAGAAGATACCGTCTATCCCATGGTTTCGACTGGTTCGGATCTTGACGATATGATTCGAAGACCAAGTCCAGCGCCAATTATCGAGACAGCTTCCGATAAATAGTAATCATGCGCCACACTTTAATTGTCTGCACTGAGGACCAACCGTCGGTGCTAAATCGGATCGCATCAGTTTTTCGCCGTCGGTCTTGCAATATTGAATCTTTTACGGCTGGACATGCTGAAACGGCTGAGGTGTATCGGATGACAATCTTGGTCGATACTGACAAGAAGACAGCTCGACGATTAGTGGTTAGTTTATCAAAATTAATCAATGTAATTAGTGTTGAGGACATCACAGCAAAATCTGTCGTGTATCGTGAACTTGCCGTGATAAAGGTTACATTAAGTTCAACAGATACCCGATCCAAGGTAATGGAGTTAGTAGAAGGGTTTCCGGCATCCGTGATAGACATAGCTTCAGATGCTGTCATTGTTGAAGTTACTAATACCTCAGATAAGATTGATGACTTACTTGCGGCACTCCAATCATTTGGGTTGCTTGAGGTTGTGAGAACTGGGCAAGTTGGCATGGTTCGTGGGGCTAAAAGCGTTGATGTCGAGCCACCTGATATGTCACGGTTGTCTGTATGAGATCTCTAGGCAACTGAAATTTTTCTATTCAGTATAGTGAACCCCGCACTCGATAGTGAATCACGTCACATTACAAGAGAGGATTATCTCAATGGCTACTATTTATTACGATGACTCTGCCGACCCATCTCTTATACGAGCTAAGAAAGTGGCTATTTTTGGTTATGGATCTCAGGGACATGCCCATGCGCTAAATCTTAAAGATAGTGGAATCACCGTGCGAGTAGCTTTGCATGACATAAGTCGCTCAAGGGCAAAGGCCGAAGAACAGGGCTTAAAAGTGATGTCTGGAACTGAGGCAGCTATTTGGGGAGATGTGATTATGTTACTTACGCCGGATACGACCCAGGCTGCTATTTATAAGGAACAAGTTGCGCCGCACTTGAGTGCAGGAAAGATGTTGATGTTTGCTCACGGTTTTAATATTCGTTTCAAGACTATCCAACCACCTGAAAATGTCGATGTAGCATTAATAGCTCCTAAAGCACCTGGGCATCGTGTGCGTGAAGTGTTTCTTGAAGGCGGTGGAACTCCTGGCCTTATAGCTGTTGAGCAAGATGCTACGGGTCATGCGAGTGCGCTCGCCTTATCTTATGCGAGAGCACTTGGTTTAACCCGTGCTGGTGTGATCAAAACTACTTTCGCTGAGGAAACCGAGACTGATTTGTTCGGCGAACAGACAGTTTTGTGTGGAGGGGTAAGTGGATTGGTAAAGGCTGGATTTGAGACCCTCGTGGATGCTGGCTACCAACCTGAGATTGCTTATTTCGAGTGCATGCATGAATTGAAGCTTATCGTGGATTTGTTATATCGTGGCGGACTTAATTACATGCGTTATTCGGTTAGTGATACGGCAGAGCATGGTGACTATACAGGTGGATCACGAGTTGTCACAGATGAAACACGGAAAGTCATGAAGCAAATGCTTGCTGAAATTCAAGATGGGACCTATGCGAAAAAGTGGATCGACGAAGATAAAGAGGGGCGTCCTTGGTTTATGGCGCAACGGAAACAGGAACAGGAACACCAAATTGAACAGGTTGGCGCTAAGCTTCGAGGTATGATGCCTTTCTTGGATGCTGTAACGTTCAAAGAGTCAGTCTAGGTATTAGCAATGTTTTCTCTAAAGTGCCTGTTACTATTTTATTTCAGAAAGAATTAAATCATGCCACAAGTTGACTTCGATCAACTTCCGGAAAATGCAAGAGTTTGGATTTTTTCGTCTCAGCGAACCTTAAGTGAACTAGAACAACGAGAGCTTTTAAATTCGATTGACACGTTTATCGAAGATTGGGGTTCGCATGATAAGCCATTGACTGCTGGTAGAACCTTAAGGTACGAGCGCTTTCTTTTCGTGGCTGTTGACCAACGAGAGATTGGACCTTCAGGTTGTTCGATTGATTCACTGGTTCGTCAGATTAAAGTTCTAGGTAATAAATTTGGTGTTGATTTTATTGATCGAGCTCAAGTGATCTTTAGACAGGGAATGGTTATAAAATGTGTGCCTCGAAAAGAATTTTCAGATCTTGTTGTGATGGGTCAAATTAATCTCGAAACAACTGTTTTTGACAATAGCCTTACCCGTCTTGGCGATGTGCGAGCTGGTAGATGGGAAACACGGGCGGCTGATACCTGGCATGCACGCGCTTTCTTTGAGTAACGGTTAAATTATCCTTCCTTTGTACTAAAATGTCGTTACAGGGATTAAGTAAGTATCTTTTTTTTAGAAATTTATTGTATTGAGAACAAGTCGCACAAAATAGGCTTGCAAGCTATTTTGACCTTATGTTTATAGTTTTATTAGAGATTGTTACAATAATCTGTTGTATCTAAGACGTTCATTGGGTGATTGACGTTCCTCTGTTTGACACATATATTTCTATGGTGACATCTAGAACTCCTACCAAAAATCCTGTCAGAACATCTGGTTTTACACTTCACGATGTTCGGGAATTATCTAGTGCTTATCACGAACTTGAAAATGTTGATTTAGCAACTGATCTAGACAAAAGAAATTTTCACATTACTGCAGACGGTTGGTCGTGGCGTGATGTTGGTGTGCCAAACCTTGAGGCATCTAAGTTGGTGGAGTTCTACTACCAGATGTCTCTCACGCGAGCCATTGATAATGAAATAGTGAAAATGATGAGGAAGGGGATTGCATTCGGGAAGCACCTGATGTGTACGGGGAACGAAGCAACAGCCGTTGGTGCGGCAGCTGCGCTTCGTAATGAAGAGTGGGCAACTCTTGCAATCCGAGATCTAGGTGTCTTTGTCGCACGTGGCGTTCCAATTACAGATATTCTCGCTCAAGCATCTGGTCGTGTTCCAGGATTAACAAATGGATGGGATGGTAGCTTGCATATGGGTAGCCGTCCTACGCGGATTGTCGGTCTTGTTAGCCATTTGGGTACATTGCCCTGTGTTGCAACAGGGTGTGCGTTTGCCAAGCGCTTTAAAGGTTCGGATTGTGCTGCGTTAGCGTTCATTGGGGATGGAACGACAAGCACAGGCGATGTTCACGAAGCACTGAACATCGCTTCTGTTTTACGGCTTCCGGTTGTTTTTTTAATCGAGAACAATCAGTGGGCCTTTGGAACTCCAACGCGTTTGCAGTACGCAGTGCCAACGCTTGCCCTTCGGGCTTTAGCGTACGGGAGCAATGTAGAGGGATATTGGATCGACGGCACAAACGTTACGACTGTGTATGAAACCGTTAGCTTAGCCCTTGAACGTGCTAGACAGAATCAGACTATTAGTATTATTGAAGCGGTTTCGATGCGCCTCGAAGGGCATTCGCTTGCCGATCCATTTAAAACATACGTACCAAAAGAGCAACTCGTTCGCTGGCAGGCGAAGGATCCGATCAGTACATTTAAAGAGCGACTCATCACTGAAGAAATCGCAACGGATGATGAATTAAAAGCTGTTGATGCGAGAATCATTGATGAAGTGAGGGCCGCGGCGATTGAAGCGGAAGAGAGTCCTACACCAGATCAAAAGAACATCGAACAATACGTGTTTGCTCCGTCTGGTGTGTTTGGTACGGCATTAAGTACGCCACAGGCAACAGGACGGACACTTACGTACCATCAAGGTATTCAGGATGGATTACGGGAAGAGATGGACCGGGATGCGTCGTTGTTTATGATCGGCGAAGACATTGGACTTTCGAACGGGGCGTTTAAAGTTACCGAAGGTTTTTCTGCTCGTTACGACGGTATCGACTGGGATTCGATCTCAGAAACAAGTGATCCTATTGAACAACGTCGTGTGATCGATGCTCCAATAGCAGAAGCTGGATTCTGCGGACTGGCACTCGGTGCGGTACTAGAAGGGTTACGGGTAGTTGTTGAATTCCAGTATGCAGATTTTTCATCGGAAGCTTTTAAAATGCTAGTTAACTATGCAGCGACCCAGACGAGCAGGCGGATGGGTCCGGTTCCGATAGTTTTTCGTATGCCATCAGGTTGG
>Ga0315336_1001659_pt1 | contig 40457 bp, 45 predicted proteins | sample ASW5metaG_FD_204512 | JGI IMG/M metagenome (GOLD analysis project Ga0315336, IMG submission 204512) | Ammonia-oxidizing marine archaeal communities from Monterey Bay, California, United States - ASW #5 | ecosystem: Environmental > Aquatic > Marine > Intertidal zone | place: USA: California... | reverse complement strand
AACTGGGATTTTTAATATACTGGCTGATTCAATCAATATGCTTATATTTTTAAGTATCTTCGTTTGATTCAACATTTTTGGAAACAGCTTTTCCTGCATATCAACGATTAATAAACAAGATTTATCTTTACTAACCAACATTAGAATCTTTGAAAATTTATCTACTGATTAAGATATACTTTTTGTGTAAAAATTTGTATGTTAAACATTGTAAGTTAACATTCAAGGAGGATCTTTCCCCCATGAAAAAAATAGCTTATCGGTGCACTTCTTTCGTTCTGGCTTTTTTCTTGCTGACATCCTGTTCCGGAAATTTACAACAATCAGCGGGTCCCGCCGGAGAACCGGGAAGTGAGGTCACATTTTCCCAATTCTCGGATATTCCTATACCTAGCGGTGGAGATCTGGATCTTGAACGAACAGTAGTCATTGGAAAAAACCGAGCTGAGTGGACAGGAAGACTTGTTTTCTCTAACTGGATGTCAGTAACAGAAAATTATGATTTCTTTATGAGTGAACTTCCAAAATTTGGATGGGCTGCAATTGCTCAAGTCCGTTCCGAAATTGGAATTTTGACATACAGCCTGGGTGATAGGATTATGATTATAAAAATCGAAGATGCCTCATTTTGGGGATCTGAGATTGAAATGATAGCATCGCCCGTAACTAAGAAGGATTAATTTAGAGAAATACCCACGCAGCTAAACCAAGAAAAGCAAGAAAACCAACAACATCAGTAATGGTGGTTAGAAAAGTTCCGGAAGCAATAGCAGGATCGATCCCGAGTCTATTTAACCCTAGAGGAATCGCCGCGCCTGCAAGGGCTGCAACTATCAAGTTAATAATCATGGCCGCGGCTATTATTGTTCCAATTAATACATCGCCAAACCACCACCAAGCAACGAGTCCCGTAATGAGAGCAAATAATAATCCATTAATGCTACCGACAATCAGTTCTTTTCTAACCGCCCTCAAGGCGTTGGTTTCAGTTAACTCTTTCATAGCAATAGCTCTGACGGCAACTGTCAGGGTTTGCGTACCGGCAATTCCTCCCATCGAAGCAACAATAGGCATTAAAATAGCCAGCGCCACGACTTTATCAATTGTACTTTCAAAAAAAGATATGACGTAAGATGCTAAAAACGCGGTACCCAGATTGACAAAAAGCCATCTAAATCGCGATTTTGTTGTATCCATAACGGCACCATAGAAATCGTCTTCTGCTACCCCTCCTAAGCGCATAATGTCTTCGCCCGCTTCTTCATCAATAACATCAACGACATCATCAATAGTAATAACCCCCACCAATTCTTCTTTTTTATTGATAACGGGGCTTGAGGTAAGATTTCTTTTTCGGAATAAAAAAGCAACCTCTTCTTGATCCATTGCTGCTGAGATTCGTAATGAAGATGCCTCCATAATCTTAGAAACCGGCAGGGCACGTTTAGATCTCAATACCCGACTCAGGGGAACGCTTCCGACTAATTTTTTCTTAGAATCAACAACAAAAATATCATAGAAATCTTCTGGGAGTTCTTTTCCCGATCTTAAAAAATCGATTATATTTCCAACTGACCACGATTTACGTACAGAAACGTACTCGCGCTGCATTAAGCGACCTGCGCTCTCCTCCGGATAAGAAAGGCTTGCTCGTAGCTTTACCCGTTCCTCCTTGGGAATTTCCTTTAGAATCTTTTTCTTAGTTTCTTCCTCTAGATCCTCAATAACATCGACTGCGTCATCACTATCTAATTCAGAAATCGCGGCCGCGGCCTCTTCCGTACCTAATTTTTCTAGAACTTCTTCCCGAACAGTATCATCTAACTCGGCCAAAACTTCTGGATCAAGATTATCGCGCACAATCTCTACGACAGAGCTTCGTTGATCTTGACTAAGATTTTGAATCAGGTGTGCAATCTCATAGGATCGCAACTTCGAAATAATCTTTCTGACGGTTACAGTTTTATTTTCTGCAATAGCTTTTATAACTGGCTGAATATAATCAGCCGCAGACTGGGAAAGATCAGTCAACGGAAGTTTTGCTTCGCCTTTTTGAGTTTTTTTCTGCTTCTTATCTGGCATAAATGCTCCTGTTGCACATATCTAATATATGGCGGCGTATCTAAAAGATAGAGCTCAATTACAATACCTGGTGCGGTCGAGAAGACTCGAACTTCCACAGGATATTATCCCACAGCGACCTCAACGCTGCGCGTCTACCAATTCCGCCACGACCGCAAGCATCTCGGAATAACAGATCATTAGCTTCTAATCAAGAGGTTAGAACTATTTTGTGGGAAGTTGCCTAAAGCCAGAATTCACGATCTTTTCTTTATAAATCCCAACATCGATATTATCAACTTTTGCCAAAGGAGGACCTGACCAAGAGGTTTTCTTCATTTCCTCAACATTTTCTCTAAGACCAGAAACAACAGCCTCAACGCTTCCGTCATTTAAATTTCTTATCCAACCAGATAAAGCTAAATTAATGGCTTTCTCCATAAACCATGCTCTGTACCAAACACCCTGTACTCTTCCAGTGATAATCAATCGAACAGAAGATTCCTTACTATCTGCACTCATTTCATTGTCAAAATGATTTGATCAACTTCAACTGATTTACCGGCTTCTGCTTCAATTGTTTTTATTGTGCAGTCTTTTTCAGCACGTAAAATATTTTCCATCTTCATTGCCTCAATTACCGCTAACTCTTCCCCTGCCCTAACACTTTGATCCGGCTTAACAGCAATAGAAACTAATAATCCAGGCATTGGAGAAAGTAGTGACTTAGAACTATCTGTTGCTCTTTCTTTAGGCATCAATTTTTGCAATCTGGCGTTATTAGGGCTCAGAACAAAAACATCGAGTTGAGCTCCATTGTAAAATAGACTATATGTGCTGTCTGAATTCCCTTGAATTTTCGCCGAGACTTTTTCACCATTATATTTTGTACGAAAAATTTTATCTCCAAATTGCCAATCAGAAATTATGCGAAACTTTTGATTATTTAACTTAATCACAAAACCAGAATCTTGATTTATAGAATCTAAAACTTTTGCGCGGTAGCGCTTCTTCCCCGTAATAATAATCCAATCAGCATATGCGGAAAGATCTGGTCTTGTAATCTGCCCACTGATCGCAGATGATCTTTCAACAAATCTACGATGAACAAAACAAGCAATTGCTGCTAATAATTTCTCTTCTTTGTGAGCAGAATCGAGGGGACTATAACCCTTTGGGTATTCTTCTCCAATAAAATTTGTTGAAATATTACCACGAATAAACTTTTGATGACAAAGAACCGAAGACAAAAAATTAATATTATGAGAAACTCCTTCTACACAAAATTCATTTAATGCTTCCCTCATATTTTTAATCGCATTTCTTCTATTAGATCCATACGTACACAATTTTGAGATCATTGGATCATAGAACATGCTTATCTCGGATCCTTCTTCAACTCCAGTATCGACGCGAATATGGTTTTTTTGAGCATTGCTCTCAATTGCGGGATGAGTATATTCAGACAGTCTTCCTATCGAAGGTAAAAAATTTCTAGATGGATCCTCGGCATAAATCCTACTTTCAATTGCCCAACCATTTAACTTTACATTGCGCTGTTTGAATTTTATTTTTTGACCCGCGGCAATAAGTATCATTTGCTCAACAAGATCTATCCCCGTAACCAATTCCGTAACTGGATGCTCGACTTGAAGTCGAGTATTCATTTCAAGAAAATAAAAATTTTTATCCTTACCGCTAACTACAAATTCAACAGTCCCGGCAGAAAAATAATCGACTTTCTTGGCTAACAAAATTGCCTGGAGTCCCATTTTCCTTCTCATTCTTTTGTCTACAAAAATTGAAGGAGATTCTTCTATTACCTTCTGGTGTCGACGCTGAATCGTGCATTCTCTCTCCCCTAAATAAACAAAATTGCCTTTCATATCTGCTAAAATTTGTATCTCAATATGTCTAGGTTCTTGAACATATTTCTCAATAAGCATTCTATCGTCAGCAAAACTAGACATTGCTTCATTCGAGGCTGATCTAAACCCTTCTTTAATTTCGTTTTCATTATAGGCAATCCTCATCCCTTTCCCTCCGCCACCTGCAGAAGCTTTAATCATTACAGGAAATCCTATTTCTTTAGCTGCATCTGCTGCATCCTCAGCTGTCTTCACAACATCTATGTATCCAGGAATCACATTAACCCCAGCTTCTTTTGCTAACTTCTTTGACTCAATTTTATCACCCATAGATTTGATTGCCCCAATAGGCGGACCAATAAAAGTTTTTCGAGCCGCATGTACGGCTTTTGCAAATTCCGCATTCTCTGATAAAAAACCATACCCAGGATGAACGGCCTCTGCTCCAGTCCTTTTCATAGCGTTAATAATCTTTTTTATCTGAAGATAACTTTTGCTAGGTTCTGCCGGTCCAATTCGAACAGATTCATCAGCAAGCTGCACATGTAAAGAATTGGCATCAGCATCAGAATAAACGGCCACGGTTGCAATACCCATTTTCTTTGCTGTTCTAATAATACGGCAGGCAATTTCACCGCGATTAGCTATCAATATTTTTTTGAACATTTCCTTTAAAAGAGATCATTAAAAAAAGAAATTACAGAGGTATATTACTGTGTTTTTTCCAAGGATTCTCAATTTGCTTACCTCTTAGCATCTCCAGAGATTTACAAATTCTCTTTCTTGTATTACGTGGCATAATCACATCATCGATAAATCCGCGTTTACATGCTATAAAGGGATTCGCAAATTTTTGTGTATATTCTTCGGTACGTTTATCAAGCTTTTTTTTATCAGATAATTCTTCCCGAAAAATAATCTCAACAGCGCCTTTTGGCCCCATAACTGCAATTTCAGCAGTTGGCCAAGCAAAATTAATGTCTCCTCTGAGATGTTTCGAACTCATAACGTCATAAGCCCCCCCGTAAGCTTTACGAACAATAACTGTAACTTTTGGCACCGTGGCTTCAGCAAAAGCAAACAGAAGTTTTGAGCCGTGTGTTATGATTCCTCCGTACTCTTGAGAGGTGCCAGGCAGAAAACCTGGCACATCTACAAAAGTAACAATGGGAATATTGAAACAATCACAAAATCTAACGAATCTTGCCGCTTTCTTTGAGGAATCAATATCTAAACATCCAGCTAAAACCAAAGGCTGGTTGGCTACAATACCAACTGGAGATCCTCCCATTCTTGCAAAACCGATAACTATATTTGCAGCAAAATCTGGTTGAAGTTCGAAAAAGTCCTTATCGTCAACAACTTTGTGTATCAATTCCTTAATATCGTAAGGTTTGTTGCTATTAGCTGGAACTAAATTATCGAGGGATTTTATAGATCTAGTTACCGGATCTTTTGTTTCTCGGATTGGAGGTAAATCGTTGTTTGATGAGGGTAAAAAATCCATAAATCTTCTAAGTTGAAGTAAGGTCTCCGTGTCATTCTTAAAAGAATGATCAGCTACCCCTGATTTCGTGTTATGCGTTTTCGCTCCGCCTAATTCCTCGTGAGTTACTTCTTCGTGAGTCACAGTCTTCAAAACATCTGGTCCAGTAATCATCATGTAGGATGTATTCTTAACCATAAAAATAAAATCAGTCATCGCTGGGGAATAAACAGCACCGCCCGCACAAGGTCCCATTATTACCGAAATCTGTGGGATCACCCCAGAAGCCATAACATTCCTTTGAAAGACCTCTGCATAGCCTGCTAATGAATCAATACCCTCTTGGATTCTGGCTCCACCACTATCGTTTAACCCAATAACTGGAGCACCGACACTCATTGCCTTGTCCATAATTTTTGCTATTTTTTGAGCATGACTCTCAGAGAGAGATCCTCCAAAAACGGTGAAGTCCTGACTAAATACAAAGGTAAGGCGACCATTGATTGTCCCATAACCGGTCACAACGCCATCACCCGGAACAGACTGCTCAGCCATATTAAACTCATTGGAGCGATGCTCGACAAACATATCCCATTCTTCAAAAGAACCGGGATCAAGAAGAATTTCTATTCTTTCTCTCGCTGTTAGCTTCCCTTTTTTGTGCTGAGTCTTGACTCTTCTATCCCCTCCACCTTTCTTCGCCTGTTTTCTCTTCTCTTCTAACCTCTTAAGGATTTTTTGCATTTGGATACCTAACTAGAAAAATTAACACACAAATATAAACAAACTAGCTCACTTTGCAAAGCTTCATGAAAGAGTAGGTGTCTTTTAATTCTTTCTCAATAGCTTTTTGTCTTAAAGTTTGTACTTTATCCTTTCCCCAGCACTCATTCTGATAAAACTCATCAAGCATAAAAACTTTAATGGCAGTCTTAAAATCAAGGAAACCTTCTACCATTGCTAGCGGCACAAGCAAAGATTTTGACAATTTTGAACTATTATAAGCGGCAGTCAGAATAAAGGGATCTAAACCATTTAAAATAATTCTCAGTGTTTGGATAGATTTCTTAGATTGGGTAATAGGCATGACCCCCTTGGAGTACTTGCAATCTATTTTATAATACTTCTCCGCCCAATTGATGAGAGGAAGCCAAATTTTTTTTTGCCTTCTCAATAGTTCGCCCGATTCTTCTGTCCAATAAAAAACTAGATCAGTTTTATACATTTCCAACATTTCTTTAATAAATTTCGATTTTTTTACCAATATGTAATCAAAAGCCATAAAAAGAAGCTGAGTAATTGGCATCTTTTCCAACAGAATTACTTTCTTTTGCTTCCTCCATTCACGTGCCAGCGCATTGGCTAAATTCTTATTTGGCAAATTAATAATTTTCCTGTTAGGCGTCTTGATCGGTTTACTATCAAGAGTCACCTGGAATGAATAATTTGAATCTTTTTTTGACGTAACGGATTTATAAAATCTCTTCATAAAGACTATCTTTTATACCAACTAAATGTAATTCTAATGATCCAAAAGATATAAAGAAAAAAAGAGAATTACTATAGCAAACATATGGTGACTGCTAGAAAAAAATATCAAATTTTTGGTCTTTTTTTTGGTCTTTTTGTCTTTGGACTAATGATCTCAAGCGAACCTCGTTTTGAGATATCAGAAAAAGCTTGGATAGTTGCATCTATAACTTGCCTAATGTCAATATGGTGGGTAACTGAAGCTCTGCCCATTTCAGCAACATCTTTGCTTCCTTTAGTTGCCTTCCCGGCATTTGAGGTTATGACAATAAAGGAAGCCGCAACTGCTTACTCACACCCAATAGTTCTGTTGATTTTTGGTGGTTTTATTATCGCAGCTGCAATGCAAAAATGGAATCTACATAAAAGAATTGCCCTCAATATAATAAACAAGACAGGCACAAAACCTAACATGTTGATTGCGGGGTTCATGCTTTCAACGGCATCCATTAGTATGTGGGTTTCCAACACAGCCACAACAATTATGATGCTTCCAATTGCGCTATCAGTTATTAATTTTCTTGAAGAAAGAAAACAAAACAATAAGTTAAAAAATTTAGATTATTTCAGTCTTGCCTTGCTTTTGTCTATTGCCTATGCAGCATCCATCGGTGGCCTGGGGACACTAATTGGTACAGCGCCTAATGCTCTGTTTGCTGCCTACATGGAAGAACACTTTAACATCAGCGTTGGTTTCTTTGAATGGATGCTTATCGGTATACCTATGGCATTGCTGATGCTTATTCTCGCTTGGCTATCTTTGACCAAAATAACCTTTAGGTTGGCAATGAAAAATAAAGTAGACGGCGTTCACAAAATTATTACAAATGAATTAAGAAAAATGGGAAATATCTCCCAAGGAGAAAAAACTACCGCAGCTGTTTTTGCGATTGTTGCTTTAGCTTGGATATCAAGACCCTTTATTCAATCAACCCTAGGTCTTACTAATATAACCGATACAGTCATTGCGATTACCGGAGCAATGACGCTTTTTATTCTTCCTGTAAGTTGGAAAAAACGAATCTTTGTACTTGATCGGGACTGGCCAAAAACAATTCCCTGGGAAATTTTGATCCTATTTGGAGGTGGATTAAGCCTAGCAGGTGCAATCTCCGATAGTGGATTAACCAATATCATTGGCGAGAATTTAGAACAATTCCATAACTGGGAATTATGGACTACTCTTTTAGCAATCACCGCAACAGTCATTTTTCTGACAGAGCTTACGAGTAATACTGCGACAGCAATCATCCTGTTACCAATAGGATCTGCCTTTTCTTCGGTCATAAATGTCGATCCAAATTTGATTCTCATACCTATTGTCATTGCAGCAAGCTGTGCTTTTATGCTTCCTATTTCAACCCCTCCAAACGCTATCATTTTCTCTAGTGGGAAAATATCTGTCCCGGATATGGCGAAAGCAGGCCTATCACTAAACCTCTTAGCAATTCTAGGAATATCTTTTCTATCTTATTTTTTTGTTGGCTCTTTGGTAGAAAATTTTAAATAAAAATATTTTAGTTTTCTCTAAAACAATTTCCTAATTTAAAGCTTTTTAGATTAAGCCCAAAAAGTTTCCATGCTTTTTGCATGTGATCAGGAAGCGGCGCACTTAAGTTTAAATTTCCTCCTTCTGGGTGAGGGATCAAAACCTTACAAGCATGCAAGTATAGCTTATCGGAAAAATTATTAAGTTTTTTCCCGTTCTTGCGATTTCCATATTTCTTATCGCCGATAATCGGATGGCCAATCAGTGCACAGTGAATACGAAGTTGATGTTTTCGACCCGAAATCGGGGATAAACCAATCCAAGATATTTCTTTAGCTGCATGATCAAGGACTTCGTAACGCGTGTAAGCTTCTTTTGTACCACCCGAATCGGATAATGGATAATCAATCAATCCAGAAACTTTCTTTACATATCCCTGCACAAGTGCCCAATAAACCTTTTCTACCTTTCTTTCTCGAAAAGCTAATGTTAATTGATTGGCAACTTTCGAATTTTTAGCTAATAACAGTAATCCGGATGCATCTTTATCTAACCGATGTACAAGCTTAAGACTCTCTGTAATGCCATCAATATGTCTGTGAATTTTCGTACCCCCTTGTACAGCTATACCAGCGGGTTTGTTAATAACCGTTAGACTATCATCTTCATAAAGAACAATATTTTTTAGAAAGATTTTATCTTTTTTTGTAACCTTATATTTATGCTCAGCTGATAGTAAGTTTTTATTTTGAGAAAAATTATAATTAAAAATAATTTTCTCATTAAAAATAACTCTCTTTGAGGACTTAGTTCTTTTCCCATTCAGCAAGATTTTCCCCTGCCTTAAAAGTCTCTCTATTAGATTATGTGAGATATTGGGAAATTTTCTTTTGATCCAACGATCCAAGCGAACGCCCTCTTCGCTCTTTATAACAACGAATGCTCGTGACTGATCAATCATTCTTTTTTGCTTTTATTTTTTCTCTCAAGGACTTCCATTGACATAATCGTTTTTCTATCTCAGCCTCATATCCGCGCTTACTGGGGTGATAGAACTCTTCTCTTACAAGTCCATCGGGAAAATAATTCTGTCCAGAAAAACTGTCTTTTGTATTATGATCGTATATGTAGTCTTTTCCATAATCTAGATCCTTCATTAAGCTAGTAGGTGCATTTAATATATGTTTTGGCGGTGCAAAAGATTGGTTGATCTTTGCAAAAGATATAGAAGCATTGTACGCCTTGTAAACGGAGTTAGATTTTGGGCTACTGGCTAAATAGACAACACATTCCGCAATTGCTAATTCGCCTTCAGGACTCCCAAGCCTATCATAAGCATTCCACGCGGCAATCGAAATTTGCATAGCATTAGGATCGGCGAGACCTATATCCTCACTAGCAAAACGAACAAGCCTTCGAATAATATAATTTGGGTTTTCCCCAGCAACCAACATTCTCGCTAGCCAATATAGCGCAGCGTTTACATCTGAACCTCTAAGAGATTTATGAAAAGCGCTAATTAAGTTAAAGTGACTATCCTTAGATTTATCATAAATAGGGGAACGTTTTTGAAGTATAGTCGATAAATCTTTTTTTGTGATTGCCTTCTCATTCACAGAAACGAAGAATAATTTTTCAATAAAATTTAGAAGATGTCTGCCGTCACCATCGCAGATATCTAAAAGAGCACGACGTGCATCCTCATCCAAATTAAGCTTTTTCTTTAAAACTTCTTCTGCCCGCTTAAGAATTTTTTCAAGCGCTTCTTTGTCAAGTCTTCTTAAAACCAAAACTTGGCAACGAGATAAAAGAGCACTATTGATTTCAAAAGACGGATTTTCAGTTGTAGCGCCAAATAGAATTATGGTGCCACGTTCAACGTAAGGTAAAAAACTATCCTGTTGAGATCGGTTAAAGCGGTGAATCTCATCAACAAATAATAGCGTTCCAATTCCCGATTCATGCCTCTTCTGGGCTTTTTGAAAAATATTTTTAAGATCAGAAACGCCAGAAAATACAGCTGATAAACTTTCTATATGATAGTCAGTTAATTTTGCCAGAAGATTTGCAATTGTAGTTTTTCCAGAACCAGGGGGGCCCCAAAAAATTGTGGAGGAAAAATTCTTTGTATTAATCATATGAGCAATTGGACCTTGCTTGCCCAAAAGATGATCCTGACCAAAAATATCGGACAGTTTATTGGGACGCACCCGATCAGCTAAAGGTTGTGGAGAAATTTTTTCAAAAAGTGTTGTCAAGAATCACCCCAATAAAAAAGCAGTCCTATGACTGCTTTTTTACAACTTATCGCTATTAAAAAAAAGTTATTCTTTCTCTTTTGTCTTTTTTTTCAGACAAAAAATTATACTGGGGGTTTCCTGGTTATAGTTTTCTTTTTATTTTCTTGTATTTTCTTTTTTGGAGTAAAAAGTGCTTTAGCTCTCTCTTTAAATCCTAGCTTTTTCTCGCCCCTTTTTAAATCTTCACTCTTCTCAGTCTTGCCTTCTTTTCCTTTTTTTATATCAGAATCATCCTTTCCTGCTTTTTGTTGATCTGAAGCGGGCATTTTTTCAGTACCTTCAGTTTGCTTAGGCTCTTCCTTCTCTTTTTCGGCTTGCTCAGCAGCGTGCCTCACTTTGTCTTCCTTTCCTTTTTCTGCTTCATCTCTCTCAACAAGCTCTATATAAGCCATCGGAGCTAAGTCACCATAACGAAATCCTGCTTTCATGATTCGAGTATAACCGCCTGAACGGCTGGAATAGCGTTCTGCCAGTGTAGTAAAAATTTTATTAATCGTTTCTTGATCCTGAATCATTGAAAGCGCTTGCCTTCTTGAATGCAATCCTCCTTTCTTCCCTAATGTTATTAGCCTTTCAACGATCGGCCTAAGATCTTTGGCCTTTGGCAAAGTAGTCTTAATTTGCTCGTGTATAATTAATGATCCCGCCATGTTTGAAAACATTGCTTTTCTGTGACTACTAGTGCGATTAAATTTTCTTCCACTTATTCCGTGTCTCATAACATACCCCTTCAGTATTAGTACGGATCCTGAATCTTTTTTGCTAACTCTTCAATATTTTCCGGGGGCCAATCTTCAATCTCCATCCCCAACCTTAAATCCATTTGAGTCAAGACTTCTTTGATTTCATTTAGAGACTTTCGTCCAAAATTAGGTGTTCTGAGCATTTCATTTTCTGACTTCCTGACTAAATCCCCTATAAACACTATATTATCGTTCTTTAAGCAATTCGCAGATCTGACAGAAAGCTCGAGCTCTTCAACTTTTCTAAGTAAATTTTTATTAAATTTAATTTCTTCTTCTTCTTTTTCCGGTAAAGCCTCAGGCTCTTCAAAATTAATAAACATATTAAATTGCTCTTGAAGAATTCTAGCAGCAAGCGCTATGGCGTCCTCTGGACTGACCGTTCCATTAGTTTCAATATCCATCAACAATTTGTCATAATCGGTTACCTGACCAACACGAGCATTTTCAATTTTATATGAAACGTTCCGAACAGGACTGAACATAGAATCAACGGGTATTAAGCCAATCTGTGACTCTTCTGGTCTATTTTGAGAGTAAGGAATATAACCCTTTCCTTGCTTTACATTTAGCTCCAAATTAATTTCGGCACCAGTATCCAGCGTACATATAGCCAAATCTGGATTCATGATTTCGATATCGTGACCGATATCAATCTTTGAAGCTGTAATAACGCCGGGCCCTTTCGCATTTAGAGTAATTAATTTTGAAGTACCTGAATGCATTTTGATTGCTAAAGATTTTATATTCAAAATAATATCCGTAACATCTTCAATAACTCCGGGTATTGTTGAAAATTCATGGAGGACATTCTTAATTTTTACGTGAGTAACAGCAGACCCTTGAAGTGATGAGAGCAAAATTCTTCTAAGCGCATTACCCAAGGTAAGGCCAAAACCTCTTTCTAGCGGTTGGGCCACAAGAGTTGCGTTTCTTAACTTGTCTTCACCCGGTATAATTTCAATTTTTTCCGGTTTAATTAATTCTAGCCAATTTTTTTGGATCAATTTTTCCTCTCTATTAATGGTTAATCATAAAAAATCTCATACTCTTCTTCTTTTAGGCGGTCTACAACCGTTGTGGGGAATCGGAGTAACATCCCGTATTGAGGTAATTGTAAAACCAACTGAACTTAGCGCTCTCAACGCTGACTCCCTTCCAGCGCCGGGACCCTTCACCAAAACATCCAGTATCTCTACTCCGTGTTCTTTGGCTTTCGCTCCTACATCTTCTGCCGCCATCTGAGCAGCATAAGGAGTGGATTTTCTAGAGCCTTTAAATCCCTTGATTCCAGCCGACGACCATGCAATAGCGTTTCCTTGTTCATCTGTAATTGTAATAATTGTATTATTAAAGGTCGCATTTATATGAGCGGTGCCTGAAGTAATATGTTTTTTCTTAGCTTTTTTTACCTTTTTTGCTTTTTTGATAACAGTTTTTGATTCGCCTGCGCTTGTCTTCTCTTTATCTGTAGCGTTCGAAGCCTTGGACTTCTCTTCTGTATGCTGAATATTTTTTGAGTCACCTTCACCGGAGACGCTTTTATTCACATTCGGATCTGACGATTTATCGCTTAAATTTTTATCTTCTTTATCTTCCAAAACTATTGCTCTTGACAAAAATTAAACGGCAATCTTCTTTGCCGCTATTGCCCGTCCACGCCCTTTCCTTGATCTCGCATTAGTATGTGTTCTTTGTCCCCTCACAGGAAGATTTTTTCTGTGCCTAAGTCCACGGTAACAGCCCAGATCCTTCAGTCTTTTAATATCCATGGTGTGTTCACTTCTCATCTCTCCCTCGACTTTGTAAGTCTGATCGATTGTCTCACGAATCTTCATAATTTCATCTTCGGTCAATTCGTGAACACGACGCTCCTTGGGAACACCTGCTTTTTGACAAATTTGTTTTGCCATAGAGCGTCCAACCCCATAAATATAGGTCAAAGATACCTCAACTCGTTTATCAGTCGGTATATTTACTCCTGCTATGCGCGCCAATCTTCCTCCAGATGTATATCGAACAGATTTATTTTAGGGTCGCGAAATTATAGGGAACTAGTAAACTAAGTCAATTAGCTAATTCTGTTTTTTTACGGAATCTAAAATCCCATATATATTGTTTTCGATGTATGATATTGATTCCATTGCATTAATTGATTTGAGCATTCCTTTATCCTTATAATATGGAATTATGGGAGCAGTCAACCGATAGTACTCCTTTAGTCTTTCTGCGAAAACTTCCTTAGTGTCATCGCTACGTCTTAAAAAGTCACGAGATCCGCATTTATCACATATGCCTTCCTTTTTTGTCTTATTATCAAAATCGTGATAAACCGCACTACAATTGGCGCAACTGAAACGACCAACTATACGATTAATCAATTTTTTATCCTCAACCAACAACTCTATAGCAATATCCAAGGCCAGGTTCTTTTTTTGTAAGATTTTATCCAATGCCTTAGCCTGACATACGGAACGGGGGAAACCATCTAAAATAAAACCCGTAGAAAATTTTTTCTTATCAATCGAATTTTCGATCAAAGAAATGATGATTTTATCAGATACTAATTCTCCCCGATCAATGATTTTCTTAACTTCTCTTCCAATTTTAGATTCAGATTTAATCTCGTCTCTTAACAGATCACCAGTCGCCAATTGTTTTAAATTGTATTTCTGTTCTATTTTTTGAGCTTGGGTTCCTTTCCCAGATCCCGGCGGCCCAAGTAAAATTAGCTTCATCTTTCTCTTAATCTTGCTTTTTTCAATAGCCCTTCGTATTGATGGGCAATTAAATGTGACTGAACTTGTGTGACAGTATCCATTGTGACATTCACCACTATCAAAAGACTTGTTCCCCCAAAATAGAATGGTACTGAATATTTTGACATCATAATTTCCGGAAGGATACAAACGGCAGCGAGATAAATTGCTCCTATAGTGGTTAATCTTGTAAGAACATGATCAAGGAAAACAGCCGTATTCTCGCCTGGCCTAATGCCAGGAACGAATCCCCCATTTTTTCTTAAGTTTTCCGCAGTTTCCTCTGGGTTAAAAACAATAGATGTGTAAAAGAAAGCAAAAAATACTATAAACGAAACATAAATAAGTAAATAAAGCGGCTGCCCCCTGCCAAGAACTGAAACTAGTGATGCTACCCAGTCGGGTCCACTCCCAGAACTAAAACCAGCAATAGTCATGGGCAATAAAAGTAGTGAACTTGCAAATATGGGAGGTATAACGCCAGCTGTATTTAATTTTAAAGGCATATGGGAGTTGTCACCTTCAAACATTTTGTTGCCCATTTGGCGCCGAGGATATTGAACAATTACTTTCCTATAAGATCTTTCAATAAATACTATGAATGCAATCACAGCGATCACTAGGAATATAATAAATAATATTAACAAAGTTGATAACGCCCCAGTTCTCCCCAGCTCTAGAGTGCTTGTAATAGCGCGGGGTAAGTTCGCCACTATCCCCGTAAAAATTATCAACGATATACCATTGCCTATCCCTCTTTGCGTTATCTGTTCACCAAGCCACATGAGAAAAAGCGTCCCACCGGTAAGTGTAATAACTGTAGAAATTCTAAAGAAATAGCCCGAATCAATAACTGCTGATCCCGATGATCCTTCCATACCTTCCAAACCAACCGCTATTCCATATCCCTGCAACGAAGCCAACAAAAGCGTTGCGTACCTTGTGTATTGATTGATCTTTGTTCTCCCGGTTTGCCCCTCTTTTTTCAAAGACTCCAAATGTGGAGACACTGCTGTCATTAAAGACATAATTATCGACGCTGAGATATAAGGCATCACACCCAAAGCAAAAATTGACATCCTTCCAAGAGCCCCACCAGCAAAAACGTCGAACATGCCCAAAATACCTCCGGCATTTTGCTGGTATATATCCCTCAGAGAATTAGGATCAATGCCTGGAGTTGGAACGTATGATCCAAGCCGATATATAATAAGAGCTCCAAGCGCAAACCAAATTCTTTTCTTTAGATCTTCTGCCTTAGCTATAGCTCCTAAATTAATATTTGACGCTAATTGTTCAGCAACCGATGCCATTAAAGGTCCTTTTTATTCTTTTTGACATTAACAATTGTTTCTTTTTTATCTTCTTTTTCTGCCGGCTTTGACTGTACAGTCTTTTTTAAATTTGGCTGCACAATTAAGCTACCTCCGAGTTTTTTGATTGCCTGCTCAGCACTTTTAGAAGATGCACTTACAGTAATATTTAATTTCGACTTTAATTCTCCGTATCCTAGTAGTTTAACTCCGTTTGAATTTTTCTTCACAATGCCCAATTTGATTAGCATATCTTCTGTAATTGCTTTTTCAGACTGCATTTTTCCGGAATCTATAGCATCTTGAAGCTGCTTTATATTTAGCCAAGCCATTCTTTTGCTCGTAAAGTTCCTGAAGCCAACCTTAGGAAGTCTCCGATGTAAAGGCATTTGCCCACCTTCAAATCCCTTTATTGCGACACCTGTACGTGATTTTTGCCCCTTCATACCACGACCACAAGTCTTTCCTTTTCCAGAACCAATGCCTCGGCCCAAACGCTTTTTAGATTTGATGGAATTATTTTTTCTCTTTAGTTGATTCAACTTCATTATAATTTTCCCACTAATTATTTAATTGTTTCAATCTTTACCAAGTGCTTGACTCTCTTGACCATTCCTCTGATTGAAGGCGTGTCCTGTAAGGTTTTGCTCTGATTTAGCTTTCTAAAACCAAGACCCTTTAAGGTTCTTTTTTGGATCTTAGTAGATCCAATACCACTTGCAATTTGAGTTACTTTAATTGTGTCTAACATAATATTTTAAGCCTTTGCTTTTGCTTCTCCACGTCGATTAACAATATCACCAATCTCCTTTCCTCTCTTCATAGCAACTATTTTCGGTGATTGAGCATTTCTAAGAGCACTGATTGCGGCTTTAACCATATTATAAGGGTTAGAGGTGCCAAGAGATTTCGCCACTATATCCTGCACACCTAGTGCCTCGAAAACTGCGCGAATGGGTCCTCCAGCAATAATTCCAGTTCCCGGAGGCGCAGATCTAATGACAACTTTTCCAGAACCATAATCAGCCTTGATGTCATGATGCAATGTTCTGCCTTCACGCAAAGGAACTCTAAACATAGTTTTCTTTGCACGTTCCCCCGCTTTTCTTATAGCTTCCGGAACCTCCTTGGCTTTCCCAGAGCCAATAGAGACTTTTCCTTTTCTATCACCAACAACCACCAATGCAGCAAAACCGAATCTTCTTCCACCTTTTACGACCTTTGCAACTCGATTAATGAATACCAATTTCTCGAAAAGCTCATCTCCTTCTTTGCCTCTCGCGCCTCCTCTACGTCTTTCATCTCCAGATCTACGATCTGATCTAGTCGATTTATTAGAAGCATTGGCCGTACCACCCGCTTGAACGCCTTCCTTCTTTGGAGGCTTCTGAATAAATCTTTTCCCTCCACTAACTTTTTCTACTATAGGATCCGTCTTTTTCTTACTCGCTATATTTCTCTTTGATTGTGACGAAAAATCTCTCTTCTGCTGATCGCCAGCTGAGTGCTGAGAAGGTTTTTTGACAGAATCTTCCTTTACCTTCTCTTGATCAGTTTTCACGGGTTCATTCTTAACGACAGAATCCTTAGTATCTTTTACTTTTTCGTCCATACAATTTATCTCCGATTAAAATATTAGGCCTTCCGCTCTTGCAGAAGTTGCTAAAGCCTTTACTCTTCCATGAAACAAGTAGCTACCTCTATCAAAAACAACCTTCTTAATTCCCAAGTCTTTCGCTCTTTGAGCCAATAACTTTCCAACTATTTGGGCTGCTTCAATATTACCTCCAGTTTTTTTTCTCAAATCTTGCTCAAGTGTTGAGGCCTGTACTAAAGTTTTCCCGACAGTATCATCTATAATTTGGCCAAAAATGTGCTTAGCTGAACGAAAAACAGACAAACGCGGGACACCTACGCTAGATTTTTTAACCTTAAATCTATTTCTAAGCTTACGACGATTAATATTTTCTATCTTTTTTTGCATATTATTTATTTCTTTTTTCCTTCTTTTCTTACAATTACTTCATCTTGATATTTTATCCCTTTACCTTTATATGGCTCCGGCTTTTTAAAGTTTCGAATTTTTGCAGCTACCTGCCCAACCAGATGTTTGTTTATACCGGAAATTGATATCTGATTTTGATTCTTACACTTGATCTCTATACCATCAGGAATATCAAAGTTCACATCATGACTAAAGCCCAACTGTAAATTTAAAACTTTTCCCTTAACTTGTGCTCTATAACCCACACCACTTACTTCTAAAGTTTTACTATAGCCCTGATCGACACCCTGAATTAAGTTAGCCAGTAAGCTCCTAATGGTGCCACCCTGAATTTGAGAAACCTTGCTTTCATCTTTTAGGTTAACAAACAATTGACTCTCCCCAATCTTGATTTGGACATAAGGAGACAGTCCATAACTCTGTTCACCCAATTTCCCCTTCGCTTTAAGCATATTTTGATCAGTTATACTAACCTCTACACCCTCAGGAATCTTTATAGGATATTTATTTAATCTGCCCATTGGTCACCAAAAATTAGAAAATCTTGCATAATAATTCACCGCCAATATTTGCTTCGCGAGCCTCTACATCAGACATAAGGCCTCGTGGAGTGGAAAGAATTGATATACCGAGACCACTGTAATGTCTTGGCAAATCTCGTATTTTTGAATAAACTCGCCTACCTGGCTTGGAAACTCTCGAAATTTCCTTAATAACTGGCTCGCCGTGACTATATTTTAATTGAACTGAGAGCTCGGCTTTTCCTTTTCCAATTTCCTTCGAGGCAAAATCAGCTATATATCCTTCCTTTTTCAAAACTTCTAAAAAATTTTTTCTTAAATTCGAGCCAGGGCTTTTAACCGAGGTCTTTCCGCTACGTTGACCGTTTCTAATTCTCGTTATTAAATCACCAATAGGATCTGTGCTAGACATTTTTTTCTCCTTATTACCAACTAGACTTAGTTATTCCCGGAATTTTTCCGTTTGACATCATCTCTCTCAAAACAATCCTTGAAAGCCCAAATCTACTATAAACACCACGAGATCTTCCCGTAACAATACATCTACTTCTCACCCTTACTTTTGAAGAATTTCTTGGCACCTTCGCTAATTTTAGCCTAGCTTGAAATTTTTCTTCCTGGGGTAGAGAAGGATCATTTGCAATTTTCTTTAATTTTGCACGCTTGTTTGCAAACCTCTTAACCATTTGAAATCTTTTATTATTTCTCTCCATTTGACTCTTTTTTGACATATACAGTTCTCCTAATTTATTGGCATATTGAATTGTTTTAGCAGTTCTTTTCCTTCTTCGTCAGTTCCCGCGGTAGTAACAAAAGTAATATCCATCCCTCTAACTGTATCAACCTTATCAAAGTTAATTTCAGGAAAAGTGATTTGTTCTTTCAATCCAATCGAAAAATTACCCTTACCGTCAAAGCTTTTTGGAGACAAACCACGAAAATCTCTAACTCTTGGTAAGGCAATGTTGATAAAACGATCTAAAAATTCATACATAATTTTCTTCCTCAAAGTAACCATGCAACCAATCTTCTGTCCCTCTCGTAATTTAAAATTTGAAATGGATGTTTTTGCAAATGTATATGCTGGTCTTTGTCCAGAAATATTTTTCATATCATTAAAAGCTGAATCAAGCTTCTTGGTATCTTGCGTGGCTTCTTTAATACACATATTCATAACTATTTTCTCAAGACGCGGCACAGATAAAGGGTTCTTGTATGAAAACTTTTTCATCATATTCGCTCGTACTGTTTCATTATAGAATTTTTCTAAACGGACCATATCTCCACCTAATCAATCACTTCCCCGGATCTTTTTGAGAACCGAACTTTTTTCCCCTTGTCTAAAAATTTAAATCCTATTTTAGACGGTTTGCCGTCTTTTGGATCTGCGATGGAAACATTAGATATATGTACTGAAGATTCTTTATCCTCAATCCCACCTTTTGAAGCAGCTGATGGCTTGGTATGCCTTTTGACCATACTGATCCCTTGAATTAAAACACGATTCCTTTTTGTTACGATATCAATAATATTTCCTTTTTTGCCTTTATCTTTACCCGTAAGGATAACCACTTGATCTCCTTTTTTTATTTTATACTTTTTGACCATCACAAAACCTCCGGAGCAAGAGAAATTATTTTCGTATACTTTTTGGATCGCAATTCTCTTGTAACGGGACCAAAAATACGTGTACCTATCGGCTCTCCCTCAGGGCTAATTAGAACTACAGCGTTACGATCAAACCGGATACTTGTCCCGTCAGATCTGCCCACGCTTTTGACCGTTCTCACGATAACCGCTTTATGTATTTCACCTTTTTTCACTTTTCCTTTTGGTATAGCCTCTTTAACAGAAATGACTATCAAGTCTCCCAAGGAAGCAAACCTACGTTTTGATCCGCCGAGCACCTTCAGGCACTGTACCATTCTAGCGCCAGAATTATCAGCAACTTCAAGCTTGGTTTGCATCTGAATCATTTTTTGGACTCCCGCTTACTTTCTTCCGGAATATCCTTTGGGGATGAGGAAGTGTTTGCTACTTTAAAAAGCTCCCAAGATTTTGTTTTTGATCTTGGCTTACATTCTACTATTCTGATAACCTCACCAACTTTAGATGAGTTTTTCTCATCGTGGACTGCATATTTTTTTGATCTGGTTATATATTTCTTAAAAGTCGGATGCATAAATTTTCTCTCCACTTTAACAACTACGGTTTTGTTGCTTTTTCCGCTAATCACGACTCCCTTTAAAATCCTTCTAGGCATTGGCCTTATTCTCCTTTTTATTCTCCGACTTTGATCCGTTTTGCTCATTTAAAACTGTTAAAATTCTTGCGATGTCACTCTTAACAATATTCGATCGAGCTGTATTCTTCATCTGACCGCTTGTTTTTTGAAAGCGTAAATTAAACTTTTCCTTTTTTAGGGTCAAAAGGTTGGTTTTCAATTCGTCTTTAGTCATGGCCCTAATATCAGAGATTTTCATAATCAATTACCTCCTATTAATCTTCCAACAAATTTAGTTTTTATCGGAAGTTTTGCAGCAGCCAACTCAAGCGCACGATCAGCATTTTCCTCAGGAACGCCATCAATCTCAAACATAATTCTTCCAGGTTTAACGCGACAAACCCAATATTCGACGCTTCCTTTTCCTTTTCCTTGACGAACCTCAGCAGGTTTTGTTGACACAGGAATATCAGGAAAAATTCTTATCCATAATCTTCCTGTACGCTTTAAAGATCTGGTAATACTTCTTCTTGCAGCTTCTATTTGTCTAGCTGTAATCCTTCCTGGGATCAGGGCTTTCAGCCCATATGAACCAAAATTGAGAGTGTTCCCGCTTTGAGCGTGACCATGTATTCTTCCCTTATGTGCTTTTCGAAATTTCGTTTTTTTAGGACTTAACATGGTCTTTACCCTCATTCGATGCGCTTGACATCTTTTTTGTTTCAGCCAATTTTTCTTGAGCCATAGGATCGTGCTCTAGAATCTCTCCTTTAAAAATCCAAACTTTGACACCGCAAATACCATAGGTGGTCTTCGCAGTAGCAGTTCCGTAATCTATATTTGCTCTAAGAGTATGTAAGGGAACGCGCCCTTCCCGATACCATTCCATTCTTGCTATTTCAGAACCACCCAGTCTTCCACTACAATTAATTCTGACGCCCAATGCCCCAATTCTCATGGCTGATTGCAATGATCTTTTCATTGCTCGACGAAACGAAATTCTTTTCTCTAGCTGTTGAGCTAAATTATCGGCTACTAGCTGTGCATCAATTTCGGGTTTACGAATTTCCACAATATTTAAGCTAATCTCACACCCAGCTATTTTTACTAATTCCTTTCTTAACTTTTCAATGTCCGCCCCTCTCTTACCTATCACTATACCAGGGCGAGCAGTATGAATAAAAACCGCGACCTTTTTTGAGGACCTCTCTATCACTACTTTGCTAATACCGGCCTGAGGGAGCTTAGTGTAAATGAATTTTCTCAAGTGCATATCTTCTGCAAGAGCACGACCAAAGGCGTTCTTTTTAGCGTACCACCTAGAATCCCAGGTACGATTTATTCCCAATCTGAAACCAACAGGATTTACCTTCTGACCCATTATGTTTTTCCTTCCTTAGTTTCTGAATCTTTGCTTTTTGAAGAATCTGTTTTTTGACTCTCTGTGGTTGTTTTCGTGCTTTCTTTTTTTGTACTTTTTACATTTTTTGTAGAGTCTTTTGCCTTATTCTCAATCTTTCCTTTATTCACAGAGCTTTGAGTTTTTTGATCCACATGATCTAGCTTCTCCTCCTTGACTATGATAGTAAGCCTGGAGAATGGTTTTATTATTTTTCCTACCCTTCCTCTTGCTCTTGCCCTCCAACGTTTCAGTGTAATGCTCTTCCCTACATCAACTCTGGAAACAAACAGCTTATCTACATCAAGTTGATGGTTATTTTCAGCGTTAGCAATTGCGGTTTGTAATATTTTTTTTACTTCGAAAGATATTCTTTTGCTAGAAAAAGAAAGTAGGTTTAATGCATCACCAACACTTTTCTGTCTAATCAGTGAAGCTACTAGGTTCAGTTTTCTGGGGCTTGTTCTGAGCATAGTTCCTAAGGAAATTGCCTCATCATCACCAGTGCGTTTAACTTTATTCTTCTTAACCATGCTCTACTAATCTTTCTTCTGTTCTGTTTTTGGCTTATCCCCAGTAGCAGGAGTTGTTGGACCCGGTCTTTCTGTTGTTTTTGCTTTCTTTTCAGAACTATGACTAAAAAAAGTTCTGGTAGGAGAAAATTCTCCTAGCTTATGACCGACCATATTTTCCGAAATCAAAACCGGTATAAATCTTCTCCCATTATGAACACCAAATGTTACCCCAACAAACTCAGGCATAATAGTTGATCTCCTAGACCAAGTATTGATAATCGTTTTCTTTCCAGTTTCCCTTGCGGTTGCTACTTTTTTTAACAAACTGCTATCAACAAATGGTCCCTTATGAATTGATCTAACCAACCTTTATGCCTCCTAATTATTTCTTTCTTCTTCTTAAAATAAATTGATCTGTAGATTTGTTAATTCTAGTTCTTTTTCCTTTCGTCGACTTTCCCCAAGGAGTCACCGGATGCCTTCCGCCTGAAGTTCGCCCCTCACCACCACCATGAGGATGATCTATCGGATTCATTGCAACTCCACGAACGGATGGTCTTCTACCTAACCAACGATTTCTTCCGGCTTTTCCAATTTTTGTATTTTTCTTATCAGGATTCGATACCGATCCGATAGAAGCCAAACATTCACTTAGAATCAGCCTCACTTCTCCAGATCCAAGTTTAATTTGTGCATATTTTCCATCACGTCCAATTAATTGCGCGGCAGATCCTGCAGATCTAGCTAATTGCCCACCCTTTCCAGGCTTCATCTCAATATTATGAATAGTTGTTCCCATGGGAATCTTTTTTAAGGGCAAAGTATTTCCAGGATTAATTTCAGCGCCCTCAGAAGAAATAACTTTGCTTCCCTTTCTTAGGCCTTGGGCTGCAAGAATATAAGAGTAGTTGTTGTCATCATATTTAACTAATGCAAGATGTGCAGAACGGTTTGGGTCGTATTCAATTCTTTCGACAACGCCCTGTACGTCGACTTTGTTCCTTCTAAAATCTATAATCCTATATTTCTTCTTGTGACCGCCCCCGATTCTTCTACTAGTAATTCGACCAAGATTATTTCTGCCAGAATTTCTTTTTTTTCCAGCAAGCAATGATTTCTTGGGCTTGCCTTTCCATAAACCTGACTTATCTACAGAAACAAATCCGCGCTGACTAGGGGTTGTTGGCTTGTATGTTTTTAAAGGCATGTTTCTTCCTACTGAATATTTTGCGTAATATCTATCGTGTCACCTTCTTTTAGGGTAACGATCGCTTTTTTAAAAGCCGGGGTCTTTCCAATTTTTCCCTTAAATTTCTTTAATTTTCCTTTAACTCTGATCGTATTAATTCCAATAACCTGAACACCAAAAATTCTTTCCACAGCTTTTTTTATTTCCGGCTTAGACGAATTAATCGAAACCTTGAAAGTAACCTGATTATATTGTGAAGCCATTGTCGCTTTCTCAGTAATAACGGGAGAAAGTACGGAGTCATAAGAATCGACGGTTGCATCTATCTTTTTTTCTTTCTCTTTTTTGTTAATCATCCCAACCTCTTCTCAAGTTCCTCTATTGTTTTCTTCGTTAAAACTAATGTATCTCTCCTTAAAATGTCATACACATTAAGGCCTATAACCGGTAAAACGTCTATTTCCGGTATATTCGAAGATGCTAAAACAAAATTCTCATTTACCTTAGGGCTATCCACAACCAATGCAGATTTAAACCCTAATTGTTTAATCTTTTTTCTTAAATCTGACGTTTTTGGCTTCTCCAATACCGTTGAATCCAAAATTAAGATCTTTCCTTCTTCTTGTTTGGTGGACAAGATAGATCTCAAAGCTAATTTTCTTACTTTCTTCGGTAATTTTTTTCCATGATCACGGACTAACGGACCAAAAATTACTGCCCCTCCTCTAAACTGTGGAGATCGTAAACTACCCGCCCTAGCTCGACCCGTACCTTTTTGTTTCCAGGGCTTAGCTGTTGTTCCTCGTATTTCGCTAATCTGTTTTGTCTTGTGATTACCAGATCGTCTTCCAGCAAGTTGCCAATTAACAACACGCGAGATAATGTCTGGTCTTGAAGCAGAGGCAAAAATCTCCTTCTTTAGATCTACAGATCCTACTTGCTTGTTGTCTAGATTTTTAACTGACTGCTTCATTCCCACTATTTACCTTCGTTTTTACCTTTTTTTTCTGGTTGCCCGGCTGTTTGTGTTTTTTCTTTTGATTCTTCTCCGGAATTTTTGGCTGAATCTTTCTTCTTGCCATCTTTTGACTTACCTTCTTTTGTTTCTTGAGGAGGGTGTTTTTTTTCTTTAAAAATCTTTTTTGCATCAGAAACTTTTACATATGCACCTTTAAATCCTGGTACACTTCCTCTCAACATAATAATTCCTTGATTATCATCAACCGCAACAACCTCAATGCTTTTGGCAGTTACCTTCTCTGATCCTAAATGACCTGCCATTTTTTTTCCTTTGAAAGTCCTTCCTGGATCTTGACATTGTCCCGTTGAGCCAGCACTTCTATGAGAGATAGAGACGCCATGAGAGGCGCGATTACCGCTAAAATTATGTCGTTTCATTACCCCCGCAAAACCTTTTCCCTTAGAAAGTCCAGAAACATCAACTCTCTGCCCAGGTGAAAATAATGAGGGAAGAATCTGCTTTCCAATAGTAAATTCATCATCCAGCTTACCTTTAAATTCCATTAATTTCTTTTTTGGGCCAATTTGTAGCTTTGAAAAATAGCCTTTCATTGGCTTAGATAGTCTATTAGCTTTTTGATCAAACGATCCAAGCTGAACAATATTGAAATTCTTTTCCTTTTTGACTCTCAATATCTGGCAATTCTCCACATGCAAAACTGTCACGGGAAGATGTTGCCCATCACTACTAAATATTCTCGTCATTCCTACTTTTTGAGCTATCAAGCCAATTCTCATAATATCCTCACAATTTTATCTCAACATCCACACCCGAAGCTAAATCCAGCTTCATGAGCGCATCAACGGTTTGTGGTGTAGGATCAATAATCTCCATAACCCTTTTATGTGTTCGAATCTCAAACTGTTCTCTAGATTTTTTGTCAATATGAGGTGATCTAAGAACAGTAAACTTCTCCTTATGTGTTGGCAGGGGAATGGGTCCTCTAACATCTGCACCCGTACGTTGAGCCGTGTTAACAATCTCAACTGTAGATTGATCTAACAATCTATGATCAAACGCCTTAAGTTTTATTCTTATATTTTGTTTTTTCATTAAATTATCCTGACAACTTTTCTCTTACCTCTTCAGCCACTTGCTGAGGTACTTGTTGGTAATGATCGAATTCCATTGAGTAACTAGCTCTTCCCTGACTCATCGATCTCAAATTATTCACATAGCCAAACATATTAGCTAATGGCACCATCGCCTTAATTACCTGGGCATTTGCACGTTTTTCCGACTCAGAGACTTGGCCACGCCGACTATTAAGATCGCCAATAACATCACCCATGTAACCTTCCGGTGTTACGACCTCTACACTCATCATTGGTTCAAGCAGAACAGGTCCCGCAGCAGATATTCCTTCTCTAAAGGCTGCCTTTGCTGCAATCTCAAACGCCAGAACGCTTGAATCAACATCATGGAAAGCTCCATCTTTAAGCACAGCTTTAAAATCGATAACAGGAAAACCCGCCAAAACACCGCTTTCCTTCGAGCTTTTTAACCCTTTCTCAACCCCAGGTATATATTCTTTTGGTATTTTGCCACCGACAATTTTATTATCAAACACAAAGCCTTCACCAGGATCCAAGGGGGTGAACTCAATAACAACACGAGCAAACTGACCGGCACCACCACTTTGTTTTTTATGAATATAATCCGTATCTATTGTTTTTGTAATAGTTTCTCGATAAGCAACCTGCGGCGCTCCAACATTTGCCTCAACTTGAAATTCTCGCTTGAGTCGATCTACGATAATATCCAAATGAAGCTCACCCATCCCTTTTATGATAGTCTGGGTGCTTTCGTGATCAACGCTCACTCTAAAAGATGGATCTTCTTTTGCGAGCCTTTGTAAAGCTTCGCTCATTTTTTCCTGATCAGCCTTAGTTTTAGGCTCTACCGCCACCTCGATAACCGGATCAGGAAAGTCCATTTTCTCCAAGACTATTGTCTTGTTTTGATCACATAGCGTATCACCCGTATATGTATCCTTTAGTCCAGCGATTGCAACAATATCCCCTGCGCGTGCTTCCGTAATGTCCTCTCTACTATTCGCATGCATTAACAACATTCTTCCCAATCTTTCACGCTTACCTCTAGTTGAGTTAAGAAGGGTTGATCCTGTTTCCGCAACGCCAGAATAAACTCGACAAAAAGTTAGCGATCCAACAAATGGATCATTCATTACTTTAAACGCCAAGAGTGAAAAAGATTCACTATCGTCACTCTTTCTGGTTGCTTCCTCTTCGGAGTTCGGCAAGCTACCTTTAACTGGAGGAATGTCTATTGGAGATGGTAAATAATCCACGACCGCATCAAGCAAAAGTTGTACACCTTTATTTTTGAATGCAGAACCACAAAATACCGGAACAAATGATAATTTTATTGTCCCTTTACGAATACAATTTTTTATATCATCAACACTTGGCTCATTGCCTTCAAGATAAGCTTCCATGAGTTTATCGTCCTGTTCAACCGCAAGCTCAATCAGTTTTTGCCTGTATTCTTTTGCTTTTTCTACAAGATCTGAAGGAATTTCTTCTTCGACAAATTTGGCCCCAAGATCCTCATCTTGCCAAACAATAGCTTTGGATATGAGTAGATCAATAACACCTTTAAAATTAGCCTCAGAACCCAACGGTAGTTGCATAACTAGAGGCACAGCCCCTAGTCTTTCCTTGATCATATCAACACAACGATAAAAATCGGAGCCAACACGATCCATTTTATTAACAAAACACATTCTAGGAACTTGGTATTTATCAGCCTGTCTCCAAACTGTCTCCGATTGCGGCTCAACACCAGCAACAGCGTCAAATACACAAATAGTGCCGTCCAAAACACGCAAGGATCTCTCAACCTCAATCGTGAAATCAACGTGGCCGGGAGTATCTATAAGATTAATTTTATGATTTTTCCAAAAACAAGTTGTCGCTGCGGATGTAATTGTAATTCCTCTCTCTTGTTCTTGTTCCATCCAATCCATTACTGCAGCGCCGTCATGAACCTCTCCAATTTTGTAAGACTTTCCGGTATAATATAAAACTCTTTCTGTCGTTGTGGTTTTTCCAGCATCAATATGCGCCATAATTCCAATGTTTCTGTATTTTTCTATTTCGGTTTTTCTGGCCATAATTTATATTCCTACCAACGATAATGAGCGAAAGCCCTATTAGCTTCGGCCATTTTGTGAGCATCTTCACGTTTCTTAACAGCGTTACCTTTGTTTCCAAATGCCTCTTCAAGTTCTTTCGCTAAACGATCGATCATTGTCTTTTCAGATCGAGACCGAGCGCTAGATATTATCCAGCGCATTGCCAACGCTTCGGCCCTTCTTCCAGAAACTTCTGTGGGAACTTGGTATGTCGCACCCCCAACCCTTCTAGAACGAACCTCAATCGAGGGCTTTACATTATTGAGTGCTCCGGTAAAAACCTCAATGGGACTACCGCTTCCGCCTTTAATTTTTTCAAAAGCTCCATATACTATCCTCTCAGCAGTTGCCTTTTTACCCGCCTCCATTAAGTTATTTATAAATTTTGTAACAATGGTCTCACTAAATTTAGCGTCCGGTAGAATATCACGTTTATTTGCTCTGTGCCTTCTGGACATAAATCACCTATTTTGGTTTTTTAACTCCATATTTTGATCGTCTCTGTTTCCGATCTTTGACGCCCTCAGTATCTAATACGCCACGCAAAACATGGTATCTGACACCAGGCAAATCCTTAACTCTTCCTCCCCTAATCATTACCACGGAATGTTCTTGTAAGTTGTGCCCCTCTCCAGGAATATAACAAGTAACCTCAAAATTATTGCTTAATCTAACACGAGCCACTTTTCTTAAAGCAGAATTTGGTTTTTTTGGTGTGGTTGTATACACGCGTGTACAAACACCCCTCTTTTGTGGACATCTTTCCAAAGCAGGCACCTTACCTCTCACAAATGGCACCTTTCGGGACTTACGTATCAATTGGTTAATAGTTGGCATAAACCCTCATTTCAAACATACAAATCTTGTTATCATTCATAATGTATAAATCCAAAATTTATTACACTAGATCTAGCTAAAATGATTGCGTCAAAATCAAAAAGCAACCACCTACAGCATAAGGACCGCGTCTAGACCGTAAAGCCTACCACCAGCCCAAAACAACAAGGTGAGCGCATACTAATTGTGCTCTTGAATGCAGTCAAGCGAAGAATGGATTTTTGGTAATTATTTAGCAGAATCGCTGGTCAATGATGGTGCTTTCTTCGCTTCAGATTCCTGTTCTCCCTGAATATTCTTTTTTTGCTTCTCAACTATCTTGGCATCACGATCATTTGCGGTTTTCTGTAGTCGTCTTATTGTAGCTCCAGTACCTGCGGGAAGGAGTCTGCCCACAATAACATTCTCTTTCAGACCAACCAGATTATCAACTTTTCCTGATACTGAGGCCTCTGTTAAGACTCTGGTAGTTTCTTGAAAGGAAGCAGCAGACACAAATGATGAGGTTTGTAAAGCGGCTTTAGTTATGCCTAATAAGATAGGAACAGCTTTTGCCGGTTTTTTCTTTTTAGATATTAATTGTTGATTAATATCCTCAAGTTCAGTTTTGTCTATCTGTTCGCCAGCAAGAAGAATCGAGTCTCCAGAAGAAGTAATCTCAACTTTCTGCATCATTTGCCTTACGATTACCTCAATATGTTTTCCATTTATTTTTACCCCTTGAAGACGATAAACCGCCTGAACTTCTTTTATGAGATAATTAGCTAAAGTCTGAACGCCCAAGATTCTCAGGATGTCTTGAGGCACTGGGCTTCCATCAATTAATGCATCACCAACCTCAACATAATCACCCTCTTGAACGCTAAGATGTTTTCCCTTAAGTAGTAAATATTCTTTTGGCTCTCCCTTCTCGGGCTCTATAATAACCCTTCTTTTGAGCTTGTAATCTCTGCCAAATTTTACTTTACCGGCAACTTCGCTTATCACAGAAGAATCTTTAGGTGTTCTCGCCTCAAACAATTCTGCAACTCTCGGCAGACCTCCCGTTATGTCTCTGGTTTTTGTTGATTCCGTAGGAATTCTTGCCAAAACATCACCCGCTTTAATAACATCCCCGCTATTAACATTTAAGATCGCGTCAACAGATAAGAAGTGGCGAGCATCTAAGCCGTTCTTCAATTTTACTACTTTTTTATTTTTGTCACGAAGAGTTATCCTTGGCTTAAGATCACCGCCTCTAGTTGTGTGCTTCCAGTCGATAACTACTTTGTTGGACATGCCTGTGTCTTCATCAAATTGTTCCTTAAGAGAAACGCCTTCCTCCAAATCAACCAAGTCCACGGTCCCTCCGGCAGAAGATATGACGGGAAGAGTATAAGGATCCCATTCAGCAAGTTTTTGACCTTTTTTAGCAGTAGATCCCTGTTCTACTAACAACTTAGCGCCATAAGGTATTTTTTCATGTAATTTTTCCTTACCGTTTACTTCAATTATTACTACCGAATTTCTATTCATAACTATATGGATCCCATTACTATCAGTAATAAGGTTTTTATTTTTTATTTTAATCTTGCCATTTATGGTTGCTATTATGCTGGATCTAACAGTTTCTCTTTGAGCTGTACCACCTATATGAAAGGTTCTCATGGTCAACTGGGTTCCCGGTTCTCCAATTGACTGAGCGGCAATAATACCAACAGCCTCTCCTATATTAACACGGGTTCCGCGTGCCAAATCACGCCCATAGCAAGTTGAGCAAACACCACGCTTAGATTTACATGTTAAAACAGATCGCACAGTAGCTTCTTCAATTCCAGCTTGTAAAATTGCTTCGACGTGATCTTCTTCAATTAAATCTCCAGATTTAACAATAATCTTTCCGTTATTTTCTGTGTTCACTATATTTTTCGCAGCTGTTCTTCCGATAATTCTTTCGATCAAAGGCTCTATAAGGTTCCCTTCATCAACAAGAGAAGCGACTAATAAACCATCAGTAGTTTTGCAATCTTCTTCGGTCACGATGCAATCTTGAGCAACATCAACTAACCTTCTTGTCAAATATCCCGAATTTGCTGTTTTTAGAGCTGTATCTGCCAATCCTTTTCTTGCTCCATGAGTTGAGTTAAAATATTCCAATACGGAAAGACCTTCCTTAAAGTTCGAAATAATTGGAGTCTCAATAATTTCTCCCGAAGGCTTGGCCATCAATCCACGCATTCCTGCAAGCTGCTTAATTTGTGCAGCCGATCCTCTTGCGCCAGAATCAGACATCATGAAAACCGAATTCATGGACTTTTTTAAATCCACATCGTTGGAAGGCTGCATTACCTTAATCATTTCCTGAGCAACCCCATCACTACAATGTGACCACGCATCGACAACTTTGTTATATTTCTCTCCTTGTGTTATAAGTCCATCTAAATACTGTTGCTCAAAAGCTTTTACTTGCGCATTTGTTTTTTCAACTAACTCATTCTTCGAATCAGGAATCACTAAATCATCTTTTCCAAAAGAAATACCGGCCTTGCAAGAATAGGTAAAACCTAACTCCATTAAGCGATCGGCAAAAAGAACTGTTATTTTCTGGCCACAGTATCGATAAACGGCATCAATAATATCAGAAATATCGCTCTTGCTAAGGACGCGGTTAATTTTATCAAAACCTATTCTTGGATGACTAGGAAGTATTTCACCTAGTGTCACCCTGCCCGGAGTTGTTTCAATAATTTTAAATACCTCATTGTCCTTTTCATCAAAACAACTTATGCGAGCCTTAATTTTTGTATGTAGTGTAACTGCCTTTTGGTTAAGCGCGTGATGAATCTCTGATAAATCCGAAAATACCATTCCTTCTCCAACCTCTCCGCTGCTTGATAAACTAAGATAATACAACCCTAAAACTATGTCCTGAGACGGAACAATAATTGGCCTCCCATTTGCTGGGCTTAAAATATTGTTTGTAGACATCATAAGAACTCGTGCTTCAAGTTGAGATTCAAGAGAAAGTGGCACATGTACAGCCATCTGATCTCCATCAAAATCAGCATTAAATGCAGCACAAACCAATGGGTGAAGTTGAATTGCTTTTCCCTCAATCAATACAGGTTCGAACGCCTGAATACCTAAGCGATGCAAAGTTGGTGCACGGTTTAAAAGCACAGGATGTTCCCTTATTACAGACTCCAAAATATCCCAAACTTCTGGATGTTCTTTCTCAACCATTTTTTTCGCTGCCTTAATGGTTGTAGAAAAACCCCTTCTCTCCAACTGCGAAAATATAAAAGGCTTAAAAAGCTCTAAAGCCATCTTTTTTGGAAGACCGCATTGATGTAGTTTTAGTTCTGGACCAACAACTATAACCGATCTTCCTGAATAATCGACTCGCTTGCCAAGTAGATTTTGCCTAAAACGACCCTGCTTCCCCTTCAACATTTCTGAAAGAGATTTTAATGGTCTTTTGTTAGATCCTGTTATTACTCTACCACGTCGACCATTATCAAAAAGCGCATCGACTGACTCCTGCAACATACGCTTTTCGTTCCTAACAATAATATCCGGTGCACGTAATTCTACCAACCTCCTAAGTCTGTTATTTCTGTTAATCACCCTGCGGTATAAATCGTTTAGATCGGAAGTTGCAAAACGACCCCCATCGAGTGGAACTAAGGGACGTAATTCTGGAGGTATTACAGGTATTGTCTCTAAAATCATCCAATCTGGTTTCCCTCCTGAATTAATAAAAGCACTGAACATTTTTAATCTTTTCACAAGTTTCTTTTTCTTTGCAGCTGATTTTGTTTTCTCAAACTCTTTGGTAATCTCTTTTTTCTCTGCCTCAAGATCTAGGGAAGCCAGTAAATGTTTAACAGCCTCGGCTCCTATCATGGCAACAAAACTTCCATCTCCATGCTCGTTAAGTGCCTCATGATACTCTTCTTCAGTCAAAAACTGGTTTTGCTTTAAAGGAGTTAGACTGGGTTCAGTAACTACATATTTTTCGAAATATAAAACCGCCTCAAGATCCTTTAATGTCATATCCATCATTAATCCTATTCGACTAGGCATAGACTTTAAGAACCATATATGTGCAACCGGAGAAGCCAATTCTATATGCCCCATTCTCTCACGTCTTACCTTCGATAGAGTTACTTCAACGCCACACTTCTCGCAAATAACTCCTCTATACTTCATGCGTTTATATTTCCCACAAAGGCATTCATAATCTTTTACGGGTCCAAAGATTCTTGCGCAAAACAATCCGTTTCTTTCAGGTTTGAAAGTTCTATAATTTATAGTTTCCGGTTTCTTAATCTCTCCAAAAGACCATGAACGGATTTGCTCAGGACTAGCTATAGAAATACGTATCTGATCAAAAGTCTCAGGAACGTTTTTCTTAAAAAATTTTATCATTTCAGCCATTCTTATAACCTCTAACTAATTCTGAGTATTCTTCAATGTCTCAACGTTTAAGCCTAAAGATTTGAGTTCCATAACCAAAACATTAAAAGATTCAGGAATTCCTGACTCAAAATTATCTTCTCCTTTAACGATTGTCTCATAAGCTTTGGTTCGTCCAGCGACGTCATCTGATTTAATGGTGAGCATTTCCTGAAGGGAATATGCAGCACCATAAGCTTCTAAAGCCCACACCTCCATCTCTCCAAACCTTTGTCCTCCAAATTGAGCCTTACCGCCCAATGGTTGCTGAGTAACCAAGCTATAAGGACCAGTCGATCGAGCGTGGATTTTATCATCTGCAAGATGATGGAGCTTTAGCATGTATATATAACCAACAGTAACTGAACGTTCAAACCTTTCACCAGTAAGGCCGTCGGTTAATTCTGTTTGCCCCGTAGTTAGTAACCCCGATTTTTCTAACATTTCCACTATATTCTTTTCATTAGCACCGTCAAAAACAGGAGTTGCAAAGTGAACTCCTCTTTTTATTTTTTCAGAAAATTCTTCTACATTTTTCGAATCTAAAGAAGAGCAGTTCTTTTGATAAATTTCTTTACCATAAAATGCTTTTAATTCATCCTTTAACGCCTCAATATTCTTTTCATCCTTTTGAAAATTATTAATGAGTTTATTAATCTGCTCACCTATGCCAACAGACGCCCAACCTAAATGAGTTTCCAGTATTTGCCCAACATTCATCCTGGATGGAACACCTAAAGGATTCAGGACAATATCAACCGGGCGCCCACTCTTTGTGTATGGCATATCTTCTACAGGAATAATCCTAGAAATCACTCCCTTATTACCATGCCTCCCAGACATCTTGTCACCCGCTTGAAGTTTGCGCTTGACCGCTACGAAAACTTTTACCATTTTCATTACTCCAGGAGGCAAATCATCTCCAGCAGTAATTTTCTCTGATGCAATATCAAAACGATCGTTTAGATCCTCAATGCTCTTCTCAAATTGAGATCGTAATTCTTCGATAGAAGCCATAGTTTTATTGTCCTTAATATCTATCTTACGCCATTGACTTTGGGGTACTTTCTGGAGATTCTCTTCGATAACTTTGCTTCCCGACTTTAATTCCTTAATGCCGCTAGCCACAGTTTGATCTAAGAGCAAACTTTTGAGGCGACTATTAAAACTGTTTTCTAGAATCTTCTTCTCATCGTCCCGATCCTTCATAAGCCTCTTTATTTCAAAAAGCTCATTGGCCTGGGCTCGTTCATCTTTTTCAACGCCCCGTCTTGTAAATATTCTTACCTCAACAACAGTGCCGGAAACTCCTGGAGGAACTTTGAGGGATGTGTCACGAACATCAGCAGCCTTTTCACCAAAAATTGCTCTCAATAATTTCTCTTCCGGAGTCACTGGTGATTCACCTTTAGGTGTAACCTTGCCAACCAAAATATCCTGTGGATGCACTTCAGCCCCTATATGGACAATCCCAGCTTCATCAAGTTGTCTTAGCGCTTCTTCACCTACGTTCGGAATATCTCTAGTGATTTCTTCCTCACCAAGCTTTGTATCTCTAGCGAGGACCTCGAATTCTTCTATGTGTATTGACGTAAAAATATCTTCATGAACCAGACTCTCTGAGATCAAAATTGAATCCTCAAAATTGTACCCATTCCATGGCATAAATGCGACAAAGACGTTTCTTCCCAATGCTAATTCTCCAAAGCGCGTCGATGGCCCATCCGCAATAATTTCCCCCGCCTTGACTACGTCTCCGGCTTTTACCAACGGTCTTTGATTTATGCTGGTGCTCTGATTCGATCTTTGATATTTCTGAAGTCTATAAATATCTACACCCGATTTAGAATGTGATGTTTTTTCAGTTGCGTGAACCACGATACGCCTTGAATCAACCTGATTGACAATACCATTCCGTGAGGCAGTAACTGTAACTCCAGATTCTCTAGCAACAACACTCTCCATTCCAGTACCAACAAAAGGCGCCTCCGGCCTTAGAAGAGGAACCGCCTGTCGCATCATGTTTGATCCCATTAATGCCCTATTAGCGTCATCATTTTCTAAGAATGGAATCAATGACGCCGCAACGGACACCAATTGTTTAGGAGAAACATCAATATATTCAACAGATTCCGGCTTAGACATTACAAGTCCACCACCTTTTCTACAATTGATTAGATCTCCAACTAATAAATTATTGTCATTCATCTCAGCATTTGCCTGAGCTATGGTATATTTGTCCTCTTCAATTGCAGACAAATAAACAACTTCGTCAGTAACCTTGCCTGCCTCGACTTTGCTATATGGAGTCTCTATAAACCCATACTTATTGATTCTCGCATAAGTCGCCAACGAATTAATCAACCCTATGTTTGGACCTTCGGGAGTTTCGATTGGGCATATACGACCATAATGGCTAGTATGGACATCACGAACTTCAAACCCAGCTCTTTCCCTAGTTAAGCCACCAGGCCCAAGGGCTGATAATCTCCTTTTATGAGTAATTTCAGCAAGTGGGTTGGTTTGATCCATAAATTGCGATAACTGAGATGATGTAAAAAACTCCTTCAGAGCGTTCGCTGCTGGTTTAGCATTAACTAAATCGCTAGGCATAACTGTTTCTAGCGAAACAGAACTCATCCTCTCACGAATAGCTCTTTCCATCCTCACCAATCCAACACGATATTGATTCTCAAGCAACTCACCAACTGATCTAACTCGTCTATTACTTAAATGATCGATATCATCCACATCTCCAATACCATCCCTGAGTTTCAAAAGAACCTTTACGATTTCTAGTATATCTATTGTTTGCAATACTCTGACAGTATCATCACAGTCAATTCCAAGTTTGCTGTTTAACTTAACCCTACCAACATCAGACAAATCATATCTTTCTGGGTTAAAGAAGAGATTATAGAATAGTGTTTGTGAAGCTTCTCTCGAAGGCGGTTCTCCTGGTCTTAAAATCTTGTATATATCAAGCAAAGCAGTTAAGCGAGAATCATTCTTTTCAATATTAAATGTATTTGCTAAATAAGATCCAATGTGAATATGATCGATATCAAAGATAACAATTTTATCGATATTATTGCCTTTCAACAATTCGATATTTTCATCATTAATTTCGTCACCAGACTCAAAATATATCTCACCAGTCTTCTCATTTATCATATCATCTGCGATATACCGTCCAACCAAATCATCAAAGGGAATAAGCAAGCTCTTGACGCCTTGATCCATTAATTGTTTAGCCATAGCAGCATTGACTCTTTCTCCAGCCTTGATAAGAATTTTTTGATTCCTTGCATCTATTAAATCATGAGAAAGTTTAATCCCCGTAAGCCTCTTTGCATCAAAGGATGCCTCCCATCCATTCTTTGTCTTTGTAAGCGGTATCTTCTTATAAAAATAGTGTAAGATTTCCTCCCTGTTCATGCCGACGATATCGTCATGAGGGATTTCTTTCGATTTACTTACAGCCTTGTCAATTAACTGCTGAGACGCTTCATTTGGCAGACAAAGAAGAAAAGTGGTTATCGGAATCTTTCTTTTTCTATCAATTCGAGCATAAACCATATCTTTATGATCAAATTCAAAATCGATCCACGATCCTCTGTAAGGTATAACCCTAGCAGAGAACAAATATTTACCAGATGTGTGTGTTTTTCCACTATCATGATCAAAAAATACGCCTGGGCTGCGATGCATTTGAGACACAACAACTCGGGTCGTTCCATTTACCATAAAAGTACCCTTATCGGTCATAATAGGGATATCCCCCATATAAACCTGTTGTTCTTTAATATCTCTTATGGAACGAACGCCTGTCTCATCATCAATATTCCAAACTATTAAACGAAGAGTAACTTTGAGCTGTCTACAATAAGTAGCTCCTCTTTGCTGACACTCCTCAACCGTATAAGGATGATCATCCAAATCATATTTAACAAACTGAAGCTCAGCAGTCTTAGAATAATCAGAAATTGGAAAAATAGACTTAAGAACGGACTGCAGACCTCTCTCTTTTCTTTGATCAAGAGGAACATCTGTTTGTAAAAAATCCTCGTAAGCCAGCCTCTGAACATCGATCAGATTCGGCATGACCGCTACCTCTGAGAGGTGACCAAAATTTTTCCGCATTAATTTTAAATCTGAGTCTGCCGTACTACCCATCAACCGTACTCTATAAACCGACCTTCAGTATCAAAAGCACAATAAGACACCTGCTTCGCTTCCTATAAAATATAGGATCTCGAAGAATCTGAAAGACCTGTTGTTTAATTTAATCTAAAAATTTTATACACAAAACACTACTTGAGTTCTACGGTAGCTCCCGCTTGTTCAAGTTTCTTTTTCATCTCCTCAGCTTCTTCCTTCTTCACATCCTCTTTAAGAGGCTTTGGAGCTGAGTCAACCAAATCTTTTGCTTCCTTTAACCCTAAACCTGTAATTGTTCTGACTTCCTTAATAACTTCAATCTTTTTATCACCAGTGGCAGCTAAGTGAACAGTAAAACTAGTCTTCTCTTCAGCAGCCTCTCCACCTCCAGCAGCAGCACCTTGAACAGCAGCAACTGGCGCAGCAGCTGAAACTCCCCACTGTTCTTCCAAGATTTTGCTTAGCTCTGCAGCATCAACAACTGTAAGCTTTGAAAGATCATCAACTATTTTTTTTAATTGTGGATTATCTATCTTTTTCTTTGGCCCAGAACTTCCATTCGTATCCTTAGCGTCCTGATCAGATTTACCAGATTCTGCGGGCTTTTTTTCTGCCGCTTGAACCGCTTCCTTTTCCTTAACTTCCTCTGTTTTAGCTTCTTCAGACATCAATTGACTCCTATTTACATGGGGTTTTTATCAGTTACGGCAACAATTTCAACAAAATTCTTAACATTTTAGCAAAATATTTGAGATTCTTAGGTTATTCATTCTCACTATAAGCTCTAAATACATTGGCAATTTGAATAGCCGGTGCTTGTAAAATACATGCGATATTCCTGGCAGGAGCGCTTAAAATCCCAATTATTTTCCCTCTGAGTTCATCAAGGGATGGGAGATTAGCAAGATTTTGTATTTCTTCTAAAGTTAACTCATTTCCATCATGGCACCCCCCCACAATAGTAAGTTTTGGGTTTTCCTTAGCAAAAGCAAAAGCAATCTTTGCTGGAGCAATCATATCTTCTGAGAACGCAATTGCTGTGGGACCTAAAAAAAGCTTACCCAGCACCTCAAATTTTGTACCCTTGAGTGCACGTAGGGCCAAACGATTCTTTATGACCTTATACGCAGCATCACTTTCTCTCATCTTATTTCTAAGATCGGTGCTTTCGGCCACAGTCAAGCCTTCTTGATGGGCCACGATAACAGTCTTTGCCTTCTTCAAGCTATCTTGTAGTTGAGTAACTAAATTTTCTTTTTGCGACCGATCCAAGCGACCTCCAAAAAAATATAAAAATTCTATTTCTGCCCGAACCGTGCTTGGTAAAGAAACCTTACCACCATCTAAGAACACTGCCTATGCCGGCAATTACATTAAGCTCAAAATAGAGCGCCCGCAGTCTCGGACAGAATCGGAGGAAAATCCCCCACGCTAATATCCAACCTAAAATCTACCAATCAGATAAAGCCTGAATATACTTAAACTAACTTTGCAAATTATGCCACATTTAAATTAGAAGTATTCAATTTTATTCCAGGACCCATTGTGGTGCTAACTGAAACTTTCTTTATATATATGCCCTTAACGCTGGTCGGTTTTGCCTTTTGCACCGCCTTAAAGAATGCACAGATGTTTTCCTCAATAGCTTTTGATTCCATATTGATCTTTCCTATACCAGAATGAACAATACCAGACTTTTCAGATCGAAACTCAACTTGTCCTAGTTTTAAAGAATTCACCGCTTTTTTTACATCATCAGTAACAGTTCCAAGTTTTGGGTTAGGCATCAGACCCTTAGGGCCAAGAACTTGACCTAGCTTACCAACCGCTGGCATCATATCTGGAGTAGCTATACAACGATCAAAATCAATTTTTCCATCCTTTATTTTTTCGAGCAACTCTTCTCCCCCAACAATATCTGCGCCCGCATCTTCGGCTTCCTTAACCTTCTCGCCTTTCGCAAAGACAGCTACTTTAACTTTTTTACCAATACCATGAGGAAGAGAAACAACTCCTCGCACATGTTGTTCTGTTTTTTCTGAATCTATACCTAGCTTAATAGCAATATCGACAGTCTCAACAAACTTGGCTTGTTTAGAGTTTTTTAAAATTGCGCATGCGTCCTTTAGATCATAAATTTTATTATCATCAACTGATTCATAATTCTTTTTCATTCTCTTGCTATGCTTTTTTTCCATCTGCCTTTTTCTCTCCTTCCGCTGGTTTTGTTTCTTTTTGATCAGATTCTTTACCTTTGCCCTCCGCATCCTTCTGATCTACAGAATCTGCTTGCTGCTCTCCTTCTCCAGCTTGTTCTTCCTTAGGAGCAGGAGCAACCTTTGTGAAATCAATATCTGCCTTAACACTCCTATCAGCAACGTCAATTCCCATGGAACGAGCTGTGCCAGATAATATTTTTACAGCAGCATCCATGTCGTTTGCATTCAAATCAACCATCTTTTTTTCAGCAATTTTTTTAATATCGGCAATGCTAATCGTGCCTCTAGATTCTCTTCCCGGCAATGGAGACCCTCTTTTCGCATTTAAAGCTTTTTTTAAAAGATAGGAAGCTGGTGGCGTCTTCGTCTCAAAAGTAAAACTCTTATCTTTAAAGACGGTAATCGTTACTGGAATCGGCATTCCTGATTCTTCCTCTTTGGTCTTTTCGTTAAAAGATTTACAAAAATCCATAATATTGATTCCTCTTTGCCCTAAAGCTGGGCCAACTGGAGGGGCCGGATTTGCCTTCCCAGCAGGAATTTGTAACTTTACATAACCATCAATTTCTTTTGCCATAATTCCTTATCCTTTCTCAACCTGGGAGTATTCTAATTCAACTGGTGTTGATCTTCCAAAAATTGACACTGAAACTTTCAGTCTGGACTTCTCTTCATCCACTTCTTCTACAAAGCCGTTAAAAGAGTTGAACGGGCCATCACAAACTCTTACCTGCTCACCCACCTCAAATGTCACTAATGGTTTGGACTTTTCCTTTCCAATTTTTGTCTGATTCAAAATTTGATTTACTTCATCTTGTGATATGGGGGACGCCATTCCATTCCCGCCACCTAAAAAACCTGTAACCTTTGCAGTGTTATTAACCAAATGCCAAGTTTCATCATCCATTCTCATTTTCAATAAAACGTATCCTGGAAAAACTTTTTTCTCTAAATTCATTCTCTTACCTCTTCTTAACTCAACAACATCCTGTGTGGGAATTAATATTTCTTCAAAAGCATCTTCTACACCTTTGTGGCGAGCTTGCTCTCTAATTAAATCAGATACCTTTTTTTCAAAACCAGAGTACACGTGTGCAATATACCACGCCGTATTTCCTGGCGAAGCTTTTTCTACTAAACCCTCCTGGGATCCTGAAATCTCGTTTACAGATTCCGTTTCAGAAGATTCAGGTTGATCTGTTGTGGCTTTCTGAGATTCAGGC
>Ga0315336_1001658_pt1 | contig 40477 bp, 36 predicted proteins | sample ASW5metaG_FD_204512 | JGI IMG/M metagenome (GOLD analysis project Ga0315336, IMG submission 204512) | Ammonia-oxidizing marine archaeal communities from Monterey Bay, California, United States - ASW #5 | ecosystem: Environmental > Aquatic > Marine > Intertidal zone | place: USA: California... | reverse complement strand
CAGCGTCCTGGAAGGGATGAACAACAAGATTAAGGTCATCAAACGGATGGCCTATGGCTACCGGGACAACGACTACTTCTTCCTTAAGATAAAAGCAGCGTTTCCCGGTAAAGTGCGATGAACCAAATTTAAGTCAGGGGATTCAAAAAAACAAAAAAAGAGGGCCAGTGTTACGTCCGCAATTGTACTCAGGCCCTTGATGACATGGCGGTAAAATACAGGTGGGCACTTTTTTTGCTGAAATTCAGGGTGTCACCGTTGTCGAAAGCGACTTCGAAGGACCGTTCGTCCTCCCCCGTCACTGAGCCCGGCCCGAAGATGGCATGGCTGAGACGGTTTCTTGCCCAGAGCGGTGTCGTCTCCTCGGCCGTTGCTTCCGTACTTGTCTGCAATGTGACGCCTTGAAGGTGCGCATAGCGAAGACCGGTCGACGTCAGTGGTACGGTGGCTGTCAGTGCGTCAGCGCTGTCGCAGGAACGCCCGCCCAGCCACTGGCCAAACTCTTGGGACAGTGGAAAGCACAACTCATCGACAAACCGGCTTGGGCCCTGGTCGCCGTCAAGGTGTCTTTTTTCTCCGAATGGCCGGGTGATCAGGTGTAGCTGCTCCCGGGTTCGGGTCATGGCCACATAGAGCAGGCGGCGTTCACTTTCCAGGAAGGCCTTGGGGTCGTCCTGGGCTCGGGGGCTGTAGGGCAGGTACTTCTCCTGCAGTCCCGGCAGTATAACGGTCGACCATTCCAGGCCCTTGGTTCGGTGGATGGTGGAGAGCAAGGCGCCGCCATGGCGATTTTCACCCGCCTGTTTCTTCAGAGCCTTGAGGTGTTCCAGCGCGCCGTCAATGCTGACATCGAGTCCCGAGAGGTACAGCCGGAAGCCCCGGATGGTCTCGATGCGTTCGTCCGCGGTTTCATGGGTCAGTGCCAGGCTGCGAATGCCCTCGTAGAGTTCGGTTTCCTCCGCATAGCGGGATATCAGATCTGCCACTGAGCCTTTGAAGCGCTCCAGCTGTGCCAGTGTTTCCCCCAGCTTGCGGAGCTTTTTGGCCGCCATGGGGGCCAGTGCGTCAAAGTCCATGGCCAGCAGCCGCTCGTGCCAGCCCTCGCCGAACCCAGCCAGAAAGCGTGCCAGCTGTTCGAGCTCGGGCTCCTTGAGGCCCACATGGGGGAAACGCAGCAATTGCCGGGCAATATCAAGCCGGTCTTCATCAGGCAGATTGCGAATCCGGCCCGACACCACCATCAACAGGCTGGTGATGGCCTGAACCTCGCGACTGAACAGGGCTCCCTTTCCGGCGTCGATACGGTAGGGCACTTGTCGCGCGAGCAATTTCAATTCGATAGGAACACTCTGGCTCCACACCCTGAACAGGATCGCCGTGTTGGCAAGTGCTTCGTCGTCCATGGGTTGCAGTAGTTTCAGGACGAGATCACTGTCGTTTTCCTGCTGGTGCAGGGTGATGCCGGTCTCAGGTGTGGTTGGATGGGAATGGCAGAGCACATCCTTGCGACCGGTGTTGTGACAGATCAGGTGATTGGCCAGCAGAGCCACCTGATGGCCATACCGGAAGGTATAGCTCAGGGTCTGCTCCAGTGGGCTTTCAAACTCTTCGCTGAAACGCCTGAGTATAAAATCGGGTCTGGCGCCCCGGAATTCGTAAATCGTCTGATCCGGATCGCCCACGACAGTCACCCGTGCCCGGTCACCGGCCACGTATCTGAGCAGTAGATGCTGGATTTCGTTGGTGTCCTGATACTCATCCACCAGTACCAGGTCCATTTTGTTGCCGACCAGGCGCTGTAAGGGCGGGTTCTGGTGAATGGCCATCACCGGTTCGTACAGCATGTCGGCGTAGCTGATGCGGCTCTGGGATTTGCGCCACTGTTCAAAGCTGTGGAACAGGTCGATCAGGTAGCGGTGTTTGTCGGAATAGCCGAGTTCCTCAAAGACGATGTCCACCGGGGACAGGGTGGTTTTCACCAGGTCGATGAAGTTAACGGCGGTTTCGACAAAGTCTTTCTTGTTGCGGCGGATCTCGTCGGCCAGGTCTTCTGGCGCCAATCGCCGTGTAAGCTGCCAGGCCTGATAGCTGATTTCCTGGTCGGTGAGGATCTTGTCGGAAAACCCGGGCAGGAAACCCTCCCGCACGAACCGTTTGTAAAGTCGTAACCCCATGGCGTGGTAGGTGCGAATTTCAGGTGTCGCCAGGCCCAAATTACGTGTTACGTCCTGAAGTTTGTGTTCAAAGTCCACCCGCGCAGCGCGGTTGAACATCAACACCAGCATACGGTTCGGATCATGCCCCTGTTCCAGCAGATAGCGGATGCGCCAGGCCAGAGTGGACGTTTTTCCACTGCCCGCCACGGCGGTGATTACCGCATGTTCAAAACCTGCGGTGATGATGGCCCTTTGCTCATCAGTGAGGTAATCGGGCAGATTGGAGGTTTCAGGTATTTGGGGTGGGGGCGACATGCTGTGTATTGTACCCGGCGACTGGTAGTGCTGATACTGGTGCCGCATAATCCTGTTACTTTTGTGCGTGGCATCTGGAGTAAGTCGCTCATTGGGTGCAGGAGGATTTGGATAGCCGCTTCCAAAACACGCTCAAGCACATCCCTGTGGCGCTTGAGCTCCGCCATCCATGGCTCCGCACAGTTTTGGAAGCGGCTATCCAAACCCTCCCCCTAATTTTGGAGAATGATGTTATGGCTGCAACGGCTGAACCGGTGAACGTGCTGGGTGAAAAGTTGGAAGTGTGTGGTACAGATCCGGAAACCGGGTTTTATCGGGATGGGTGTTGCAACACTGGCCCGGATGACCTGGGGGCCCACGTTGTCTGTGCAGTCGTCACAGATGATTTTCTGGAATATTCAAGTGCTCAGGGTAACGATCTGAGTACACCAAGACCTGAATTTGGTTTCCCCGGTTTGAAAGAAGGGGATTCCTGGTGCCTGTGTGCATCCCGCTGGCAGGAGGCGTTTGAGGCCGATAGTGCGCCGCGTGTGAAGTTGCGTGCGACGCATCGTTCAGCGTTGAAGTATTCAAAGCTGGAAGATCTTAAACGTCACTCCGTGGATTTGAGCTGAGTGGATGGCGGATCAAATCGGGCCTGATCTGGCCGGGTGGCAGGAGCTGCAAGCCGGGTTGCGGGCTGCCGGACATCGGCGGTTGGTGGTTCTGGAAGGTGAGCGGGCAGCTGCTCTTACGTGGCTGCGTGAACTTCTTCCAGTATTGTCGATAGCGCCAGGCGTCTGGACCGGGCCGGTTGAGGATCAGCCGGAATCCTCGCTGACCTCGATCAAACCGGTCGAGGGACGTCGCTGGCTGGGACAGGAACTGGCTTGCGTGGTCTGGGATGGCTGGCAGGGGAATCCGCCGGACGGTTTTGCGGCGTTGTCGGGAACCCTCGCGGCCGGTGGTCTGTTTTTCTGGCTGATGCCGAAGCTGGAAAACTGGGACGGTTTCGACGATCCGGATTATCGGCGCACCGGATTGGACGGAGCCGGTCAGCATTCGTTTGCGGCTCGTCTGGCCGGAGTTGTGGCCGGTGATCCCGATAGTATTCGTATCAACCCGTCTGTTGACCCTCAGCCGCCACTGCCAACGGCTGAACCACCCCGCGATGCCTTCCGGGTAGGCGCCACCGATGACCAGCGTGCGCTTGTGGAAGAGGTTGTTCGAACGGGGCTGGGGCGGCGCCGGCGACCGCTGGTGGTGACGGCGGACCGGGGGCGGGGTAAGTCTGCGGCACTGGGCCTGTCGGCGGTTCGTCTTCTGAATGAAGGGCGGCGGCGCGTGGTTGTGACGGCGCCCGGGCCGGATGCGGTGAAAACATTGTTTCACCACGCCCGCCTGGCCAGCGGGCAGGCCTCTGATCCTGACATGGGCACGGGCGATGTTGCGGTGGGCGATCAGGGGCGGCTGGAGTTCTGGCCCCTGGACCGGCTGCTTGCTGAAAAGCCGGAGGCGGAAGTGATCATGGTGGATGAAGCCGCCGCCGTACCGGCAGACCTGCTCAAGCGGATACTGCTGGGTTGGCCCAGGGTGATTTACGCTTCCACGGTGCACGGTTATGAAGGTTCCGGTAGAGGCTTTGCCATCCGTTTTCGCTCGGTGCTGGATGCCGAAACGCCTCACTGGCGCAACACATCGCTTACGGCGCCCATACGATGGTCTGCCTCTGACCCCCTGGAGCCGTTGACGCGTCGGATGTTTTTGCTGGATGCCCAGGCACCACCCGTCAGTGATGACGAAGTGAATATCGCCGTTGAACGCTGGAACCCGGGTACCGCAGAAGACAATGAATTGGAGGAGGCCTTCGGTTTGCTGGTGGATGCCCACTACCGGACCTCACCCGGTGACTTGCGCCAGTGGATGGACGATCCGGCCGCGGTGAGTTGGCGTCTGACCCGGGGTGGTGTTCTGGTCGGCGTGCTATGGGCGACGGTGGAAGGGGGGCTGGACAGCGAGCTTGCAGAGCAGGTCATGTTGGGCAAGCGCCGCTTGCGGGGGCATCTCTTGCCCCAGTCCCTGGCGACCCACAGTGGATTTGCCAAAGCAGCCTGCCAGAGTCTGTTGCGCATCGTGCGGATTGCCGTGAGTGCCGAGGTTCGCGGTGAGGGGCTGGGGCAGACACTGGTGGCGGCTGCAAATGATTATGCGTGCAAGCAGGGGCTGGACGGTATCGGTACCAGTTTCGGCGGTAACGCCGGGTTGTTGTCGTTCTGGCAGCGGTGCGGGTTGGAGCCGGTTCGGCTCGGGCTGAAGCGCGAAGCCAGCAGCGGCGAGTATCCCCTGCAGTTGCTTGCCGGGGTGTCTGCGCAAGGTAAGGCGCTGACAGACCATTTGCGTGGCAGGTTGACGGAGCACTGGCTCACCCTCGTGCCGCGCAACTGGATAGACGCAGAGCCGGAGTTGATTCTGCGGATAACCTGCGGCCTTCCCGCTGACAGACCGCTCAATGAGGATGATTTCAGGGACCTGCACAGTTTTGCCCATGGCTATCGGGGCTTCGATCTGGCCTTGCCGGTACTGAGACGGCTGTCATTGCAAGCAGGCGTCGTCAACGGGATGGCTGACGAACGTTCGCGCTCCCTCTGGGCCAGGGCGGTGCTACAGGGTTGGTCGTGGCTCGAGTTGCAGGCGAACGGTGAATGCGTGGGCCGGGAGGCAGGCGAAGCGGAATTGCGCTCTCTGGTGGGCGATATTTTGCAGAACCGGCCGGACTTGTGAACCGCTCGCTTTCATTGCCGCCGACGACTGACCAGAATATCCGCAAAAATAAATCAACAGAGACTGAATCACCATGGCCCAGGGAACCGGCACCATCCTCGTGAGATTTCTGGCCGTCCTGGTCGCAAGCGCGCTGATGACAGCGTGTGCGACGAGCACAGATCCATCCAACCTTGAGCAGCGTCGTGCGTCGGTGGCGGATACGCCCTTGATGGCGGCGGTCAGCAACGGAAACCTTGAACAAACCAAGTCGCTTGCAGCCTCTGGCATGTCTTTGAACACACTGACTGAGGCCGGCACGCCGCTCTCGGCGGCGGTCAGGGCAGGCGAGGACCGAATTGTCTGGTTCCTGCTCAGCGAAGGTGCAGCGCCGGACCTGGCCACGGCAAGTGGTGTCACGCCACTGATGATCGCCTCAGGGGATGGCCATCGGCGGATCGTGCAACTGTTGTTGTCGGCCGGCGCCAGCGTAAATGCATCTGACGGCGAGGGTACAACGCCGGTGATCCGCGCAGCCCGTAACGGTCATCTTTCCGTGGTGAAAGTACTGTTGGCCGCCGGGGCGAACGTCAATGTGAATCAGGGTGGCCACTCGCTGCTGATGCACATTGTCGAAGGCGGGGATTTACTGACCGCCGAGATGCTGCTGGCGGCGGGTGCAGACGTCAACTATCGCGGTAGCGATGGGCGAACGGCTCTGGATCTGGCGCGTGCCAGCAACAACCGGGATATCGAGATGTTGCTGATCCAGGCCGGCGCCGAGCTATGATCCAGGCCGGCGCCGAGCTATGATGCGGGCTTGCGGCCCGTTCAGCTCAGTGCCATGGGGTCGTTGCTGTCGTCCAGTTCCGGCTCGAAGTGTTCTTCAACCACTGTGTCGGGCACGTCGCTGACGCTCGGGAATGACCAGGTGGGCTTGTGATCCTTGTCGATCAGCCTGGCTCTGATACCCTCCCGCAAATCTGGCCGCTGGGTGCAGCGGGCGGCCATGGTGTATTCCATCCGGAAGACGTCCTTCAGTGACATTTGCTGTGCCTTCTTTAGCTGGGTCCAGACCAGCCAGGCGGTAACCGGGCAGCCGCCGCGCAGGTTTTTCACACAGCCTTGCCACCAGTCGCTGTCGATCTCCGCCGCCAGGAGATTTTCAACAATGGCCGGGAGTTCATCGCCTGCGCTCAGCCTGGCGATGTCCTGTTCATGGCGCGCCAGTTCACTGGTTGGCAGCGCCCTGTAGTCCGGATGCTCAAGTTGCTTGACGAGCCGGAACAGGCGGTTGTCATCAGCCGCTGATTCACCGGTCCAGCGCTCCTCCTTCAACCGCTCTATCAATGATTCCACCTGATCTGGCAGGATGGCCATATCGGCCAGGCCAACCCTCAACGCGTCAGAGACGTTCAGCCGCGCTCCGGTCAGCCCCATGAACAGACCGATGCGGCCTGGCAGCCGATTGAGGAACCAGCTTGCACCAACATCGGGAAACAGGCCGATGGTGATCTCCGGCATGGCCAATGTGACATCGGGCGTTACCAGGCGGTAGCGGCAAGCGGAGAAAATGCCAAGCCCCCCGCCCATCACCACGCCGTGGCCAATGGCGATCACCGGTTTGGGGAAGCAGTGAATGGTATAGTCCAGGCGATACTCGCTGGCAAAGAACTCGGCCGGTGCGTCCGGATCTTCGTCGCCGGACAGGGCGCCATAAAGTTCGCGGATATTACCGCCTGCGCAGAAGGCACGTTCACCGGCGCCGCGGAATATAACCAGGCTGATGTGGTCAGCTTCGGCCCACTGATCCAGTACGGCCTGGGTTTCGTGGATCATCGACGCGGACAGGGCGTTCAGAGTGGCCGGTGAATCCAGGGTGATCAGGCCGATGTTGCCTTCCCTGCACGCGATTTCCTGAACCTGAATGGGCATGTCGACTTCTCCGCATCGAATGGGGTGATTATTGATCCATCACATTTGAGCTTTGTTCTTGCTGTGCTATAAATTCGTGCAACTTGCGCACCGGCAGAATCCTGTCGGGCTATAAAACGATGAGAGGGTAAAACCAATGAGACTGAAATACCACACCCTGGCTGCTGCCGTGTTCGTGTTGGGGGCTGCCGCTCCCGCCGTTACCATAGCCGCTGGTGATGCTGAGGCCGGTAAAGCCAAGGCCGCCGTGTGCGCAGCCTGCCATGGCAAGAATGGCATCGCGGCCATTCCGGGTTACCCCAACCTGGCAGGACAGAACGAACAATACCTCGTGTCTTCGCTCAAGGCGTACAAGAACAAGCAGCGCAACGGTGGCCAGGCCGCCATCATGCAGGGCCAGGCGGCGGGCCTCAGCGATGAGGACATTGCCAACCTGGCCGCTTATTACGCCAGCCTTCCGGCGGATGGTGGGGAATAATCCCCATCATCGTCAGGGTGTGGCGGGCGTTGCTTCGCTGATAATCCGGTAACTGGGTTCGTAAGCACCGGAACCGGGCAGTTTCATCCGGTCCTGGGCGACGAACTCTTTCAGCATCGCTTCCAGGGGTGCCAGTAGCTCCGGATCGCCGGAAATTTCAAATGGCCCCTTGGCTTGCACGTGGCGTATGCCGCTTTCCTTGACGTTGCCGGCAACGATGCCACTGAACGCCTTGCGCAGATTCGCGGCAATCAGGTGAACCGGCTGGTGACGGTGTAGCGCCAGTGCCCGCATGCTTTTATGGGTGGGCTCGAACGGCATCTGGAACACCGGGTCGATCTTCAGCATCCAGTTGAAATAGTAGGCGTCCTGCATGGCCCGGCGGAAGGTTTCCACGTCCTTCATGCCCTGTTTCATCGTGCGGGCGACTTTGTCCGGGTCGTCGATGATGATTTCGTACTTGCTGGCGGCTTCATCGCCCAGCGCGTTGCGAATGAACTGGTCGATCATCTCGAAGTATTCCGCGTTTTCCTGCTGGCCGGTAAAGACGACCGGGAAGGGCAGGTCGGCGTTGTCCGGGTGCAGCAGGATGCCGAGCAGATAGAGTATTTCCTCGGCGGTACCCACACCACCGGGGAACACAATCACGCCGTGGCCCGTCCGAACGAAGGCTTCGAGGCGTTTCTCGATATCCGGCATGATCACCAGCTCGTTGACGATCGGGTTTGGCGCTTCGGCACCGATGATGCCCGGTTCCGTCAGGCCAATGTAACGGCCGTTCTTCACCCGCTGTTTGGCATGGCCAATGGTGGCGCCTTTCATCGGGCCTTTCATGGCGCCGGGGCCGCAACCGGTGCAAATGCTCAATCCTCGCAAACCAAGCTGGTGGCCCACTTCCTTGCTGTACTGATATTCGCGCTCGTTGATGGAGTGGCCACCCCAGCACACCACCAGGTCCGGATGACGCCCTGCCTGTAATACACGGGCGTTACGGAGGATGTGAAAAATCAGGTTGGTGATGCCTTCCGGGTCGTCCCGGCGAAGACCGACCGCGGACTGGGGGATTGAGTAGGAATAGATAATATCCCGCAATACCGAAAACAGGTGTTCGCGGATGGCGCGCAGCATTTGCCCGTCCACGAAGGCGTGGGCGGGTGCATTGACCAGCTCCAGTTTCAGACCCCGTGGCTGTGGCACCAGGCGAACGTCAAAATCCGCATGGGCTTCCATCAGGGTTTTACAGTCGTCGGTTTCAACACCGGTATTGAGCACGGCCAGGGCGCATTGCCGGAAAAGCCGATACAGCCCTCCTTCGCTTCGGTCCTTGAGCCGGTTGACTTCAAAGTTGGAGAGGATTTCCAGGCTGCCTTCTGGAGATACCAGGGCATTGATGGTGGATTCGGTCATGAACGCAAAAGCTCCTGAATGTTCTGCGGGCCCCTGGCGTCAGGGCGATGCCTTTTTATATGAGTATAGCGAGTATCGGGAATGCCTGATTTTGAGGCAAACGGCGAAACCGTTACACTAAGCGCTTTACTGTAATTACGCTACCCGACAGACGTCCGATTTATGAAACTCCTTATACGCCCCGCCGCCGAAGTGGCCATCAAGAGCAAACCCGTTCGCCGGCAACAGATGCGGCACCTGCGGCAGAATATTCGCAAACTGCTGGCACGCCTGGACGACGATATCCACGTTGAGGGTTCCTGGGACAGGGTTGATGTGGCCATCCCGGATGGGCGCGGCCTTGCGGGCCCGGTGATTGATGAGTTGGGCCGTATTCCGGGCATTTCGACCATCCAGGAGATAGGTGTATTTCCCTGGATAAGTATGGACGACGTGGCGGAGCAGGCAGTAGCAGCCTACGCAGACCGTATCCGCGGAAAAACCTTTGCGGTTCGGGTTCGCCGCCACGGTAATCACGGGTTTCGCTCGATTGATTTGGAGCGCTTTGTCGGCTCCGCCCTGTTTGAGGCTTCCGAGCCCGAGGGCGTAAACCTTCGCAACCCGGATATTGAAGTGCGTATTGAGGTCCATGAGGATCACTATCACATTGCGCATCGCAAACATCGTGGTGCCGGCGGCTACCCATTGGGCGCGGTGGAAACGGTGATGACATTGGTGTCCGGTGGTTATGACTCCTCGGTGGCGGCCTACCTGATGATGCGTCGGGGGCTTCGCTCCCACTTCCTGTTTTTCAGCCTGGGCGGTCCCGCCCATGAAATTGGCGTGCGCCAGGTGGTGCATTACCTGTGGGATCGTTACGGCGCTTCCCATGGTGCCAAGTTCATTTCCGTACCCTTTGAAGGCGTGGTCGCTGAAATCATGCGTTCAGTCAACCAGCGACATTGGGGGGTGGTGCTCAAGCGCCAGATGCTGAAAGCTGCCTCAGACATTGCAGCCGCCAATAACGCCGCGGGGCTGGTGACCGGTGATGCCGTGGCGCAGGTGTCCAGCCAGACCCTGTCAAACCTCAACGTGGTGGACCGGGCCAGTAACGAGGTGGTACTGCGGCCGCTGATTTCCATGGACAAGGAAACCATTATCAACATCGCCCGGGACATCGGTACTGAGCCATTTGCTCGTACCATGCCGGAGTACTGCGGTGTGATTTCCCGTAAGCCGGCCACCCGCGCCAAGCTGCATCGGGTGGAGGAAGATGAAGCCGCTATGGACACCCGGGTTTTGGAGCAGGCCATCGCCAGCCGTCAGGACACGCCGGTCAACCGCCTTCTGGAAACCACCCGGACGCCAGAAGAGGTTGAGCTTGTACATACACCGGCTGTGAACGATGTGATTATTGACGTGCGCCACCCGTCAGAAGGGGAGCAGTCACCCCTGCAGCTCACCAGCAATCAGGTGGTGGAGATACCGTTCTACGAACTGAATGAGCGAATCCAATCGATGCCGGACGACAAGCAGTACCTGCTGTACTGTGACCGCGGCACCATGAGCCGCATGCATGCCTGCCACCTGAAAGCCGAGGGCCACACCAATATCAAGGTGTATGCCCCGGCGAACTGAGGTGGTTACCCTTCCAGCCCCTTGAAGAACTGCTGCACGTTGGCACTCAGGGCTTCCAGGTCATAGCCGCCTTCCTGCACAACCAGTGTGGGAAGACCGGTGCGACGGATGTCGGAACCGAGGCGACAGAAGCCTTCCGAAGACACTGATACCTTGGCCTGGGGGTCGTTGTGGTAGATGTCGAATCCCAGGGTAAGTATCAGCACGTCTGGCTGGAACAGTCGAATGGCGGCCAGTGCCTCATCCAGTTTGGCGAAGAAATCTTCCTCCGAGGAGCCGTGGGGCATCGGTAGGTTGATGTTGTAGCCAAGTCCCTCGCCTTCACCGCGCTCGTCCTCATAGCCACTGACCACCGGGTAGAAATTGGTGGGGTCGCCATGAATCGAGACATAGAGAACATCGCTGCGGTCATAGAAGATTTCCTGGATGCCCTGGCCGTGGTGCATGTCGGTGTCCAGTATGGCGATCCTGGGATAACGGGGTTTCAAATGTTCTGCGGCAATCGCGGCATTGTTGAGGTAGCAGAAGCCGCCGGCGGCGTCCTTTCGGGCGTGGTGGCCCGGTGGGCGACACACCGCATAGGCATGGCGCTCGCCGGCAACCAGGGCGTCAGCGGCGCCGAGCGCTGTCTGGGCCGACCAGTAGGCGGCATCCCAGGTGTTGGCTCCGATGGGGCAGCTGCCATCGGCCTGGTAGCGTGCAGCTTCCGCCAGGATGCCTTTGAGGGCGTTTGGTGATCGGACGAAGATGTTGGAAATCACTTCGTCACCCCAGTCTTCCATCTTTGCCCAGCGCCGGTGGGCAGACTCCAAAAAGCGCAGATAGCCCAGATCGTGGACCTTTGAAATTGCACCGGCACCCTGGTCTGCCGGCTGCAACACCGGAATGCCCATGGCCTTCAGGCCTTCCAGCATTTGAGCGGTGCGATCAGGAACTTCCTGGGGCTGACGCATCTGGCCGCGGGTGAAGTAGGTCTTGGGAAGATGTTGGTCCTGCGCGGGATGAAAAAACGCCTTCATGTTCCTGCCTCCTGATAATGACATGGTTCGAGTATAGGCCCCCGCCGGCGCTGGTCAAAACACCATGGTCTGACTTTACAGTGGCGGTTTCTGCATCCACTATGAGAGACATATCACACTGACGCAAACCCCAATTTATACAATCCGAGAACATTGTGAAAAGGAGCCGAGATGATCGAGTCACCACTGCTTCCCAAGCTGACTGGCTACATCGGCGGTCGCTGGTCTGAATCGCCGGACGGTAACACCTTCGATGTCTATAACCCGGCCACGGGTGAGGTGGTTGCCAGTGTGGCATCGATGTCCGAAAGTGAAGTGTACAAGGCCGTTGAAGCGGGCAAGTCTGCGCTTCGTTTAACCAGTCCCTATTCCATCGAAACCCGTCGCAAGTGGCTGGAAGATATTCGTGATGCACTCAGGGCCAATAAAGAGGAAGTGGGCCGCATTCTGTGCATGGAGCACGGCAAGCCGTTGAAGGAAGCTCAGGGTGAGGTCGATTACGCCGCCGGGTTCTTCGATTACTGCTCCAAACACATTCAGGCGCTGGACGCCCATACCATTCCCGAAAAGCCGAAAGACTGTACCTGGACAGTGCACTACCGCCCGGTTGGTGTTACCGGCCTGATCACGCCCTGGAACTTTCCCATTGGCATGATCGCCAAGAAGTTGTCTGCCGCCCTGGCGGCCGGGTGCCCGTCGGTGATCAAGCCGGCCAGTGAGACGCCGCTGACGATGATTGCGCTGTTCGCGCTGATGGACAAACACGTCGACCTGCCAGACGGCATGGTCAACCTGGTTATGGGCAAGGCCAGTGTGATCGGCAAGGTGCTTTGCGAAAGCCCCGACGTGCCCATGCTCAGCTTCACCGGCTCTACCGAAGTGGGCCGCAAGCTGATACTGGATACGGCAGATCAGGTGAAGAAACTGGCCCTGGAATTGGGTGGCAACGCACCGTTTATTGTCTTTGACGATGCGGACCTGGATGCCGCTGCTGATAACCTGATCGCCAACAAGTTCCGGGGCGGCGGCCAGACCTGTGTCTGCGCCAACCGGATTTTCGTTCACGAGAAAGTGGTGGATGAATTCGGTCAGAAACTTGCCGACCGGGTCAATCGCATGACCGTGGGTAATGGTTTGACGGAAGACGTTGACCTCGGCCCGCTGATCAACAAAGCCGGGTTTGATAAGGTGAAGCGCCACGTGGAAGACGCCCTTGAGCGGGGTGGTGAACTGGTGGCAGGCAAAATGCCGGCAGACCTTGGGGATGGCCACCTGTTCTTCCCGCCGACGGTCATTTCCGGGGTGACCCGGGACATGTGCTGCTCCCGCGAGGAAACCTTCGGGCCGCTGGTGCCCATGGCCACTTTCCGCACTGAGGACGAGGTTATCGATGCCGGTAACGACACCGAATTTGGCCTGGCGTCATACGTGTTCACGGCCGACGCGGAGCGCGCCCAGCGGGTGGCCGCCGGGCTGCGTTTTGGTCATTGCGGCTGGAACACCGGTACCGGACCCACGCCGGAAGCGCCGTTCGGGGGCATGAAGGCGTCCGGCACTGGTCGCGAAGGCGGCCTGGAAGGCCTGTTCGAATTCGTCGAGGCCCAGACCGTTCCGCGCGGGTTTTAAGGTTCCGGCGTCAACAGGACCTTAACGGAATCATCCACCAGGGTGGAATCGAGATAACCGATACTGCCCAGGGTGGATGACACCACACTCTTCATGCTGTTCGCCGAGGATACCTCCCTTGGCGGATGGCCCTTTCCGGTCAGAACCTGCCGCGACCAGAACGACTTCAGCCAGGCGTCATTGCGCTCGGTGATCAGGTCATTGAACTCATCCCGCATGCTGTTGCCCGCTGGAAGCTGGAACGCGACCACGCGCTGGCCGTCAGGCATTCGTGAGCTGCGGTTCAGGTAGATGTCCTTCACCTGTTGCACGGTGATGGAATCCGGGCCACCGTGGTGGCCGATGATCACCAATTCCGCCCGCGAGACACTGCTCAACAGGCACAACGCAATGAGCAATGCAGGCACGGATACGCGTCGAATCGCCATGGTGTCCCTCCTGATCAAAATGCGGCATCAAGCCGGACAGTGTATACGTCAGTGCTGTCGAATCGACCGCCGGGATTGCCGGCCAGGGCATCCAGTTGGTTGCCAATCAGGCCCCCAGTGGTTTTGCCAAAGCCCCGGGCGTGGGTCCAGTCCACCTTCATGGCAACCGAGGTGGTCATGTCCCAGCGGAAGCCCAGGCTATAGGCCTGGCGGCGCACGTCCAGTACCTCCAGTGGCGTGCCGTCACGCTCGTAGTTGTCCTGGCTTTCGACCCAGGAAGCCGTTACATAGGGCGTGACTTCCTTTACCCGGTAGCCAAGCGTGATGTAGGCGGAGTCGGTGTCCTGGTAAAATCCGTCCACCTCAACCCGTGTCAGTTCCGACATCAGCAGCCAGCTGCCATCGTCGTAGGACAGGCCCAATCCCATGAACTCGGTTTTTTCTTCGTCACCAAGCGGTGGTGTTCCGCCGATGGTGGCTTCTGCATGGGCGTACACGCCACGGAAGGTCCAGAGGTAATTGGTCCAGTTGGCGGTCAGGCCGGTTATGTTGCGTAGTTCCACATTGACGGTCTGGCCAAGGGAGGCGGCATCATCGTCAAGGTGTCCTGCAAAGGCGCGTGTCTGAATGGATGAGCCAGAGAGGTTGATGGTATAGGCCGCATCGGCGCCCAGATAGCTGCGAACCGGCACCGGGTCGTAGACTGCTTCGGGTGGTCGCGCCCAGGGCTGACCATAGCCAATCTCCAGGGTCTCGGATTCCATAAACAGCGGCAGGCGCATTTTACCGGCCCGCAGTTCAGAGCCATTGCTGAATTGTTGTCGCAGGTAGCCCCATTCCAGTTCCGTGTCCCAGTCTTCGCTACCACGGGACACCAGTTGCAATACCGCGTCGGTGTTGCGGCTCAGTGAAAAGGTGCTCTGCAGGCCGAACAGGCTGAGGGTTTCAAGGTCGGATTGTTCCGTTGCCTCGTCGTAGCCGGCGTCATTATTGGCGCGGGTATAGCCGGTGCTGAAAAAACCGTTAAGGCGAACCTTTTCCAGGCTCGATTCGGTCATCTGCTTCTGCATGGAATCCAGCCGTTGTTCCAGCTGGTCAATTCGCTGGCTGTCATCGGCCATAGTGGGAAACGACAGGGTGGCGGTCAGTGCAAGGGCGGAAAAGGCAAAACGGGGGGTAAAACGGGCAGTGCTTCGGTATACGGAGTACATCGTACATCATCTCCTTTGATGTCTGGTCGCAAGATGCGGGCGCCTTCCTGGCTTCAGGGGACTTATGTCTTGCCCCTGCAATTTGTCTGGTGCGGGAAAACGGTGACCAGCAGAGGAACAGGAAGTTCTTCCGGGCAACCCGCGGTGGCGAGTATACCCAAGTTGACGCCAGTTTCATAAAAAGTGTTCACATTTTCTGTATCGGTACCTTACATGTGTGCGGATAATCCCAGCTCACCCGCATCCGGCAAACCCTCCTTTCTCCTGTTATAATTCCGCACCTGTTCATTTAACCAGTAGCGACCGGATCTCTATGGATGTCTCCCACATTATCGACGCCCTGAACGACGCCCAGCGCGAGGCTGTAACGGCCCAGAATGATCATTTGCTGGTGCTGGCAGGTGCGGGCAGTGGCAAAACCCGGGTGCTCGTGCACCGGATTGCCTGGCTCATGCAGGTGGACAAAGTACCGCCGACGGGCATCCTGGCGGTGACCTTCACCAACAAAGCGGCGAAGGAAATGCGCTACCGCATTGAGCAGATGATGAATATTCCGGCTCGGGGCCTCTGGTTTGGCACCTTTCACGGCATTGCCCACCGGTTGCTCCGGGCCCATTACCAGGACGCCGGCCTGCCAGAGAACTTCCAGGTGCTGGACAGCGACGACCAGCTGCGGCTGATCAAGCGCGTGATGCGTGAGCTGCAGATTGATGAAAGCCGCTGGCCGCCGAAGCAGGCCCAGTGGTTTATCAACGGCCAGAAAGACGAAGGGTTACGGGCGGAACACATCCAGGAAAATCCGGGCGATCATTTCACGGCCACAATGCTGACGGTTTACCGCCAGTACGAAAAGCTCTGCAACCTAAGCGGCTTGGTGGATTTTGGCGAGCTGTTGCTACGCTCCCACGAACTCTGGCTGTACCGTCCGGAACTACTGAGCCATTATCAGAGCCGTTTCCAGCAGATTCTGGTGGACGAATTTCAGGACACCAATACCATCCAGTACGCCTGGCTGCAGATCCTGGCCGGGAACCGGGTGCCGCTAACGGTGGTGGGCGACGACGACCAGTCCATCTACGGCTGGCGAGGCGCGAAAATCGAAAACATCCAGCAGTACCAGCGGGACTTTCCCAACGCCCGGATGGTGCGATTGGAACAGAATTACCGCTCCACTCAACTGATCCTGAAAGCCGCCAACGCGGTGATTGCCAACAACCAGGGCCGGTTGGGCAAGGAACTCTGGACCGACGGCCCGGATGGCGAGCCCATCAGTTTGTATGCGGCCTTCAACGAGCAGGACGAAGCCAACTACATCGCCGACACCATTGGTAGCTGGGTCAACGAGGGCAACCTGCGCAGCGAGTCGGCCATTCTTTACCGATCCAATGCCCAGTCCCGGGTGCTGGAAGAATCCCTGATCCGTCAGGGCATTCCCTACCGGGTCTACGGCGGTCTGCGATTCTACGACCGCCAGGAAATCCGCAACGCCATCGCCTACCTGCGACTGGTGCATTATCGTCGGGATGATGCAGCCTTCGAGCGCGTGGTGAACATTCCCGCTCGCGGTATCGGCGCCAAGAGCCTGGCGGACATGCGCGCGTTCGCCACTGAACGCAGTGTCTCCTTGTGGGAGTCTGCCGAGCGTTTGCTGGAAGCCGGCCAGGTCAAGGGCCGCGCCAAAACCGGTCTGCAATCCTTCATGGGCATCATCGAACGCCTGACGGAGATGGTGGACGATGCATCATTGCATGGTCTGATGAAGACAACCCTGGAGCTAAGTGGTCTCAAGGATTACCACGCCAGCGAAAAGGGTGAGAAGGGGCAGGCGCGGGTGGAGAACCTGGAAGAACTGGTGAATGCCCTGTCGGATTATGAGGTGGAAGAGGGCGTTGATCCGCTGTCGGAATTCATCGCCCAGGCAGCGCTGGACGCCGGCGAGGCTCAGGCGGAAGCGAATGAGGACTGCGTGCAGCTTATGACCCTTCATTCCGCCAAGGGCCTGGAGTTTCCGCTGGTATTCCTGGCCGGTGTGGAGGAAGGCCTGTTTCCCCACAGTATGTCGTTGGAAGAACCGGGGCGGATGGAAGAAGAGCGGCGCCTGGCCTATGTGGGCATTACCCGGGCCATGCAAAAGCTGGTGCTCACTTACGCGGAGTCCCGCCGCTTGTACGGCCAGGAAAAATTCCACGCGTTGTCGCGGTTTGTTCGTGAGATTCCCGGTGACTGCATCCAGGAAGTGCGGCTGCGGAATACGGTCAGCCGCCCGGCCATGATGGCCCGGCCCAATGAGGGCCTGTTCAGCCAGGAACCTGACGTTGGCACGGGTTTCAGCCTGGGCCAGCGGGTACGCCATCCCAAGTTTGGTGAAGGTATCGTGATGAACTCCGAGGGTTCTGGTCACCATACCCGGGTGCAGGTGAACTTTGATGAGGGGGCCAAGTGGTTGGTTTTGGCCTATGCGCCGTTGGAGGCCTGCTGAGATCGGGAGTCGGCGTTGTTTGACAAAGCTGATAGTTCGGGAGTTGGCCCAGGCATGGGGCGGCCTTTTCAGAAAAGCGCTCGAGCCATTTTTGGTCGCAAAGCGAACATTCAGATGATGCGATGACGGCTGGAATTGCGGCTTACCGAAGCGCAACGTAGGTGCGTCCGACAACAGCCACTGGTTATACCGCATCCGCAAGTGCGGCAACGGCTGCAATAATTTTATCCCTTCTCAGCTCGTATTCACTACTCACTGGCTCTTGGCTACGAGTAGCCATAAAAAAAAGCTCCGATGAGATATTCTTCAGTAAGTTAACCACGCTAGAAGATGGCCCAAGTCGGTTATTCACCGCCCAACGGTCAATCGCACTGGAGGACAGTCCGAAGAGCTTTTCATCAAGATCCAGTCTTGAGTTGACCATGTCCAGAACATGTCTTTGAGTCGCCATTCGGCTAACAAACTCATCCATTTAAATTTACCTCATGGCATAGTTCTTCGATCCAAGATCGGCAGCGCTTCAACTCCGGCAATAGAATCGCCAGATCGATATCACCAATACTGTCCCCGGCACCTCTCGTGGAAAGCAGTCGGGCCTGCATTAGCAAAGAGTAAACATTCTCATCAATATCCAGACTTCTTGGGCCAAGCCTTCTCGCCGAATCCCTTCCGAAGGTTGGGCTGTCCGTCCTCGAAAGCGAATAACAGGTTGCGATATTTCGCAAAGCTAGAAAAATCGTTGAAAGTTCAAACACGAGACTCGGCGTGCCTTTCTGGACAGACTGGAATGAGGACTCAAATACATCTCGAAATTTCAAGCAATCGGCTACCGCTCCCGAGTATCTAGACGGCGACCCCAAGCTTCTAAGAAAGTCAGTCCCGTCAGCGGCGTAAATCAGGCGGCTCTCAAGAGACAGATGCCAGGCGAATGCATTACCCGCTTCCCAGAGTTCAAGCATTCTCGCATACGAATAAATCGAAAACTTCTCAGGATCAAGGCGAGAATCCCGGCCTTCCACAAGCGCCAGCAGGTCGACATCTGAGTCAACAGAAATATCACCGCGACAGATTGAGCCAAAAGCGTAGATATGCATTATCGACGACTAAAACGTTTAACTAGAATCGACACCAAGCAGGCAAGCATTACATACCTCAAAGCCGCGATACCTGCTAATAGCAGGCCTGAAAACCCATCTGGCCTAGCGACGCCAAGGAATACTTGCGGAGCATTTTTTACTGCCTCAACGTAACTGTTCAGTGAGGCTGGATCCTTTAAGAAATAAACCTCGCCTAGTGCAATAGCTAATATTACCAAAAGCAATGTTCTAAGCAGCTTTATGAAGCTTTCACCATTCCCCCAAAACGCATCAAGCAATACAAAATCAAACCATTCTAAGAAAGCCTTAATTCGCGTTACACCTGGATAATGCTTTCGGTAATAGGCCTCACGAGACCGCCAAGCTTTATACAAATGAACACGGCCGGCCTCGAGCTCAATTCTAATTGCCTTGTTTGCAGCAACTGAATTTCCAATTTGATGAAAATTCACCCTAAGCATTCTGGCAAATTTCTGCTGAAGGTTTTCCTGTCCGGGGCATCCTGTATCAAGAATCTCGGGCTCTACTTGCGTTTGGGAAAACTCTGCGTAATCAAACACGCAGCCCTCAAATTTGCTACCTCTTAGGTTTGAATTAGTGAACTTGCACCCAACAAATTTGCAAGAATCAAAAATACACTTATGCAAGTATGCTGAGTCAAACTGCGAGTAGCTAAAATCACAATCTGTGAAGCGTTTCTTCTTGGCAACCAAACGTTCAAATTGTTTATTTTTCAGGTTTACGCCTTTAAGGTCATGGGCGATAGCTTGGTCTGAGATAATTTCCCTGCCCGTTGGGCGAAAGTGATCATTCATGCCGTAAGACTCATCCTTCATACGGTGTAACGTTGGAACTGTGCAGCGCAGACGAAGCGCAGCGTAGTTTGCGTCCTAACCAGCGACTTGTTACGCATCGGCTGGCCAGCCTTCATTTAGCTGAAAGGCTTCCCTCATGGAGAGCCCCTCGTACCATTTAATTTGGTCTTCCTCGACGCAGGCATGAGGGAAGCATTTCAAAGAAGCAGGTGCGCAATGAACTGCCCATGGATTGAAATACAATGTACTGCTCCTGTTTGCCAAAGCAGAGGCATGTAAGTCATTGAATATCCAAACCGCGCTTACACGCGTGTAGATGGGACCACTTTTACCCAGCCAGACACCGTTGGGCGCTCTCCTCATCTCAGGCTCTGCTTTTGATCCGGGTTTGACTATGTATTGCTCTTGTCCAAAAAGAGCCTGGAGCTCGTCGATACGGTCCAAGTCAAAAGAATCCAGATTGATTGCAACGACCAATGGCTTTTCTAGCTGACCGTATTTGCTTCCTTTGGCCCTCACGGCATCTCTAATTGGACTCCACGCATCAACCCAACCTCCCCCAATTCCACTACAGCCAACCAAATTACCGCTCATGCCCCGACGCTCAGGAGAGATTGGATTGGGCCGAACTTGTAGGTCCCACCCATCATGACTCCAAGTAAAGGGCTCTAGCGAATCGAATCCGCTCTCTGAAATTTCTTGCGCGACTACATCCGGATCAAGCCTATCGAGCCAGTTGTGAATTGCCTTTACTAGCTTCTTTCCACTAGGTGGACTTTTAGGACTCCCATCGTCAGTAATTACGATCATGAAATTTTGATGAGGACAAGCTGATAACGTGTCTAGGACAGCTCCTCTACGGGCTTCACCACCTCTATCCAGCTCATTATTCTCTGATGCCAATCTGGCCTCTAAGTAAAATTCGCGACCTGTTTTGTCTTTCACCAAAAAATCAGGTCTAAAAGAGCTACCATTCGGTAGTTTAGGGTGGGGAGTAAGCTCAAAGCCCTGACTTATTAGTGCTTCATGCAAAAAAAGCTCAAATGATGCTGATCTAAAGTGAACATCGTCACCTGACCGCAGTCGACTAGCCAAGTCATTCAGTTCTTTAGCAGGATATCTTGAAGCGAAACATTCCAATAAGCCTCTGACTTGTTCCATTGCAGGCCGAGAGGATCGATTGTAAAAAGCAAAATCAGTTTCAAGATTTTTTTTCGGGGAGCTATCAGTTCGCTGAATATTGTCGAAAATCGGAACACGACGACTTCTTCCAATAGCGAGCGCTAGAATTTCCCGCAGCGCTTTTGTCCTTCTTTTCTTTTTTACTATTCCCATATCGACCCGATACAAGTATGTGCGTAACAGCGACTAGGCCAAGTACTTTATCATTGCAGAATTTTGACTACGTCATTATCACTGACTTTGAACCATCAATCGCGCTGAGCACGAATGATAAAACAATAGCTTAGCCGAGCGTGACCATCTTCGCCATGCAATCATTCGGCGTTTGCAATATGCTCCGCCAATCATACTGGATGAAATGGATCAGATTAGCTTCTAGGCTCCGGAGAAGAGCCCTGGCTCGAATGTTCGCTTTTGTTTGGAGCTTGGGAAGCTCGGCTTGGTCCAAAAGCAGACATTCGATAATTGGCCAGAGGCAGTCTCTTTTGATGCATAAGAACTGGTCGTGAAGCCATAAAATTGCAGCCTCATTGGAGCGAACCTTTTTAACGGGCTGAGATGGGTTACTTAGGGTGGCCTCGATAGTGCTGCAAAGATCACAGTGTTCGCTTTACCTGTCGATTAAGCCGCCGCCTGGAAAGGAGCCCATAGGAACACTAACGGTGCGCTCATGGAGTTCGATGGATTTCACGAGTCGATATGTCAAGATGCAACGGTGCTTCTGGGGGATCTAGATCTCTCATTGGTGGTTCTAAGTCTTCGATATCTATAATGTGAGGAAACTCTGGATCGCAACTGCTACCTTTGTTTTCGCATGCCTCGATTCGTGACTTAGCTTCTTCGAGTTGGCTTTTGTACCTGACCAGACGCTCAATGTTCCGCTGAACACGCTCCTGGTCCTGACGTGACAGATCAGTCAGCCTCAGAACCTCATGGCACGTCGGGTTACTGCACCCTGAAAGTCTGCGCAATAAGGATTCACCGCCTTGATCGCTAAAGGCGATGCTTGCAGTTCCAAAGTAGAATGACGCCTGTCGAAAGTGGTTTATTGCGGTGTCGATATAATCAACTGCGATCTTGCATTTTTCGATGGTGCCCTGAATCCTGGCAATCTGGACAAAACACGACAACAAGCCTGAAGAGCACGAAGTGATCAGCCGACTTCCTCTAGCGGCACATGAGCCGCCTTCAACGATCCCTTTTTTACTTGCCTCCCAACCTCGTTCTTCAGCTTGGCTACCATTTTGTCGAGTGCCTCTGATGTCCTGTAAGCTTTGTTGGCATGCTTCGCGGAGTTGTTGAGCTTCATCAGCGGAGCACTCAGCCGCAATTACGTGCGTCGTGGCGACGAGAATCACTAACGCTAGAAGAATTTGCCTAGTGAGGTCCATGTCGTTCACCGATTTCCTAGGAGCTATATTTGAATATATTCAGAGTTGAGATAGTTCAGCTCACCCCGCCTCATAGTGTAAACATCCGTGTTCTAGTTGCACCACTGATTTGATCTTTCTTCCCGTTTGGATTTCGCCGTATTCCCATGGTGTTGGGTTTTCTAGTGAAATTTCGGAGGAGGGTAATGGGCTCACGCGGCCCAGAAAAAGGTCCACTTTTGTTTAGCTGGACCTGGTCGCAAAGCGCACTTTCGGATTATGGTCAATGTCCGAGTAAGCCTTCGCCCAGGCAATACTGAATAGAAGCAAAAGCATTACGGTTTAGGCACACGGTTCACCGCCTTTTTAGATGTTTATTAGATAGTATCGGTCAAGCTCTCAATCCTTAGTTATCCGAACGTGTCTATTTAGGCGAGGGGAATCCAAGGCCGACAACAGTCACTTATTAGCTATCAACTGGCGATGCCATTAGTTGACAGCCAACGCTTTTTAATAGATCAATTTCAGTTTTATGCTCTGCACAATCAATACCCGAAACTATATTTAGACTATCGGTAAGACTGCATATTGCACGCAAGATTGTATATTCGTCGCTTTCATAACCTGCACCTTTCGAAAAAGACCTATCTATGAACAAATAGCTAAAATTTAAACGCTGTATATATGAAAGGCTACTATAGCCAGTGCCAAATTGAGAAACACCTATACTAAACCCTAAATCTCGAAGGGAAGCAGCCGTACGATAAATACCTTCATGATTATATGTGATAACTGTTTCAGGAAGTAAAATAACTAAATTACCGGGTGATATTTCGACATCTCTAGTCAGCGCCGTGAGAAATTGCGGAACAAAGAGCGTCTTGTGATATAAATAAGGTATTTCGATGAATAACTTTTGACCACTATCATTTGGCATTCCTATTTTCTTCCACACTGCTTTGTCTAGGTATTTTACTAGCAGAGTTTCCCCTTTATCATTCTCTATAAGGGAATTTAGAACGGAAGAAAAAGGAATTCCATTCACAGCATTAGGAGTAATGAATAGTCCTTCATCGTTTCCAGACAAGCAGCTTACTTTTTGTACGTTAACGCTTACGTTAGAGCGGCAAAGTACATCTTGATCGCTAAAATTTTTTTGATTGATTTTTTTAGCATCTGTTTCAAAGTTTCTTTTACTTTTTTCTGGAAATATTTTGTATAGCTCTTCTACGATTTCAGTTTGATTGTTTGACCACTTCAAATATCTCTTATCGTTAATTAGTGGATAAGCCTCTATTATTTTTCTCTCTATAACACCATCACCAACGACCAACGGCAGCACTTTGACAACGCCACTTGATGATTCCGTATTAACAACAGAGTTGAACTCTCTGTTAGGCCACCGTTTTTCCAGAAAGCTCTCACTTAAAACAACCACAACGTATTTTGAGTGAATTAGGCCCCAATTCACACGCTCAGTGATGCTATCACCCCATTTAATTTCTGCTTCGTCATACCATATGTTAAAGCCTTCTGACTCCAGCTTCTCGTAGAGAGGTCGGACAACATCGGGCTTGTCTTCACTAGCATGACAAATAAAAATGTCTTTCTGTTGAATACTCACGATATCCTTTCTTTGATAGCTCAATAGCAGTTAGGCCGCGCGCTTTATCATTGCAGAAACTGGACAGCGTCATTATTCCCGACTTTGGACCATCAATCGCGCTGCACAAAGATTGATAAAACAAAAGCTTAGTCGAGCATGGCCACCTTCGCCATAAAATCATTGACCGTCTGCAATGGCTCCGTCAATGATGCTCGATGACATCGCTTTTTCTTAGCTTGGAGCCTCTGGAGGGAAGCCCTGACTCAAATGTTCGCTTTTGTTTAAAAGTGGACCTATTGAGCGGCCCAAAACTAGGCCGGAAACCGCCCCCGGGTTTGATTGGCAATTCGAACGAGAACTAGCATCAACGGAACCTCAACCAGAACGCCAACCACAGTCGCTAGTGCCGCGCCCGATTGCAGGCCGAACAGCGCAATGGCCGCCGCGACTGCCAGCTCAAAGAAATTACTGGCACCAATCATGGCCCCGGGCGCAGCGATGCAGTGACGGACCTTCCATAAGCGGGCCCAGCCGTAGGCCAGGAAGAAAATCAGGAAAGTCTGCACAATCAGCGGCACGGCAATCAGCACGATATGCAGCGGGTTGTTCAGGATAACTTCGCCCTGGAACGCAAACAGCAGTACCAGGGTAACGATCAGCGCTGCCGGGGTGACCGGCCCCAGGCGTTTCATGAACACCTCGTCGTACCAGCCTTGCCCGCGCTTTGCGATCAGGGCGCGGCGAGTAAGGTAGCCGGCGGTCAGGGGAATGACAATGTACAGCACCACGGAGAGGATAACCGTGTTCCAGGGTACCTGAATGTCGGAAATGCCCAGCAGGAACACCACAACGGGCGCGAAGGCGAAGAGCATGATGATGTCGTTCAGGGACACCTGCACCAGGGTATAGGCGGCATCGCCTTTGGTGAGATAACTCCATACAAACACCATGGCGGTGCAGGGCGCCGCCCCCAGCAGGATGGCGCCGGCGAGATATTCGCTGGCCAGCTCTGGCGCAATCAGTGGCTCAAACACCACCATCAGGAAAGACCAGGCGATGGCGAACATGGTGAAGGGCTTGATCAGCCAGTTCACGATGGTGGTGATGGCCAGGCCTTTTGGCTCCTTGCGCACGCCCACCACTGCGCTGAAATCGATCTGGGCCATCATTGGGAAGATCATGGCCCAGATCAGAATGGCAATAGGGATCGACACCTGAGCGTATTCGAATCGGGACAGGGTTTCGGGAACCGTAGGTGCCAGTTGCCCAAGGGTCACGCCAGCGATGATCGCCAGCGCCACCCAGACCGACAGGTACTTCCCGAACAGATCCATGCCTCCGCCGGAGTCTTCGGTTGTGGTTTCTGCGTTGCTACTCATGACTTCTCTCTTACATGGACCGTTGATTGACGCGTTTTGAGACTTCAGCGGCGCTTTCCACCCGTTCGGAATAGCGGTCCGTCAGGTAGTCGCTGCGGTCCCGTATCAGCAGGGTGAATTTCACCAGCTCTTCCATGACATCCACGATGCGGTTGTAAAACGGGGACGGTTTCATCCGGTCATGAGCATCGAACTCCAGGTACGCCTTGGGTACCGACGACTGGTTGGGAATTGTCACCATCCGCATCCAGCGCCCCAACACGCGCAACTGATTCACCGCATTGAACGACTGGGAACCACCACACACCTGCATCACCGCCAGGGTCTTGCCCTGGGTAGGGCGTACGCCGCCGATGGATAGGGGAATCCAGTCGATCTGGGTTTTCATAATGCCAGTCATAGCGCCGTGGCGTTCCGGCGAGCACCACACCATGCCTTCCGACCACTGGGCCAGTTCCCGCAATTCCTGAACTTTTGGGTGCGAGGCGTCTTCAGCATCGGCAAGGGGTAGACCGCGGGGGTCGAATACGCGGGTTTCCGAACCCATGGCCTCCAGCAGCCGGGCAGCTTCCTCAACAGCTAACCGGCTGAATGACCGCTCCCGCAGTGAGCCGTACAGCAACAGTATCCTTGGACGATGTGAAGAAGGCGGAGTTGCAAAAACCTGTTCCTCAGTTGGTTTGCGGAACTGGTCAGGGTCGATATTGGGGAGGTCACGGGTGCTCATTGTAATGAAAGGGTCCTTTACTCGTTAAAATCTTCCGGATATTATGCAATAAAATAGATATGCATGAAAACGAATATATGGGAATTTGCATATGAAGCGCCGCGTTTTGTTCGTCTGTACCGCCAATAGTGCCCGGTCATTGATGGCGGAAGCCTTGCTAAGGGAACTGGCCGGTGACCAGTTTGAAGTGGCGAGTGCCGGAACCGAGCCTGACAAACCCCACCCAATGGCGTTGCAGGTGCTCTCAGAGTCGGGCTTTTCCGTCGATGGTTTGCAGAGTAAATCGCTGGCAGGCGTTGAAAGTGAGCATTGGGATTATGTGATTACCCTTTGTGAAAAAGCTGCCAACGAGTGTGGCAACGTCTGTCAGCCCGCCCAGCAAATCGCCTGGGACTTCCCGGACCCGGTGCCAAGCGGGCGCCATGCCACCTTCGCACTGACCCTCAAGGAAATCCGCGAGCGCATTGGCCTGTTTACTCTGGTGCACAGGAAAGAAACCGGTATGAAGCCGGTGAACTTTGACCCGGTGAAGGTATTCAAAGCGTTGGGTGACGAGCTTCGCCTGGCTGCGCTGATGCTGGTTCGGCAGGAAACGAAACTGTGTGTGTGTGAACTCACCGCCGCCCTTGATATTTCCCAGCCCAAGGCCAGCCGGCACCTGGCCACCCTGCGGGAGGCGGGCCTACTGGATGCAGAGCGTCAGGGGCAATGGATGTACTATTCCCTGAATCCCCGGATGCCCCAGTGGCTGTCGCGGGTTCTGGATGAAACTGCCGATAGCAATCCCGCCCTGATCACTGAGGAACTTGAGCGCCTTTCTGTCATGCCAGACAGGCCGGTTGTGCGGTGTATTTAATGGATAACGCTTTCTGGAGCACATCATGAGCAAGATCAAAGTCGGAATAAATGGATTCGGTCGAATCGGTCGCCTGGCCCTGCGGGCAGCGTGGCAGTGGCCGGAGATGGAATTCGTAGCGATCAACGATCCGGGCGCCGATGCCGAGACGCTGGCACATCTGCTGAACTTCGACAGTATTCATGGCCGCTGGGACCACGAAGTGGGTGTGGACGGCGACAGTATCGTTATCGAGGGTAAATCGGTTCGCGTCACCCGCAATAAAACCATTGGGGAGACCGACTGGTCCGGCTGCGATCTGGTGATTGAAGCCAGCGGCAAAATGAAAAAGGTGGACGTGCTCCAGGCGTATCTCGATCAGGGCGTCAAGCGCGTGGTGGTGACCGCTCCTGTGAAAGAGGCTGGGGCCAAAAACATTGTGGTGGGCGTGAACGACGGCATTTTTGATCCGGCCAATGACCGCATTGTCACTGCTGCTTCCTGCACCACCAACTGCCTGGCGCCGGTGGTGAAGGTCATCCACGAGAAGCTGGGTATCAAGCATGGTTCCATCACGACGATCCATAGCCTGACCAACACTCAAACCATCATCGATGCGCCCCATAAGGACCTGCGGCGGGCCCGCGCCTGCGGCAGTTCACTGATTCCGACCAGCACCGGTTCCGCCACCGCGATTATCGAAATTTTTCCGGAGCTGAAGGGCCGTCTGGATGGCCATGCCGTGCGGGTGCCATTGACGAATGCCTCGCTGACCGACTGCGTATTCGAGGTGGAAACACCCACGGATCGCGATACCGTAAATCAGTTGTTAAAAGAGGCTGCTGAGGGCGATCTGAAAAACATTCTGGGCTACGAAGAGCGCCCGCTGGTGTCCATCGATTACCAAACCGACCCTCGTTCCTCCATTATTGATGCCCTCTCCACCATGGTGGTGAATGGTACCCAGGTGAAAATCTACGCCTGGTACGACAACGAATGGGGCTACGCCAACCGCACCGCAGAACTGGCGCGCCGGGTAGGTTCCGTCTGATATGACTGCTGCCATCCGACAGTACCTGGTCATCACCGGTAATTACTGGGCCTTCACCCTGACGGACGGGGCCTTGCGGATGCTGGTGGTGTTGCATTTCCATCAGCTCGGCTATTCACCGCTGGAAATTGCCCTGCTGTTCATTTTCTATGAGTTCTTCGGGGTGGTGACCAACCTGGTGGGTGGCTATTTGGGCGCTCGCATGGGGCTGAACCGCACCATGAATATCGGGCTGTTCCTTCAGATTGCCGCTCTTGCCATGCTGGCGGTGCCGGCGGCCATGCTGACGGTGCCTTGGGTGATGGCGGCTCAGGCCATCTCCGGTATCGCCAAAGACCTGAATAAGATGTCCGCCAAGAGCGGCATTAAGCTTCTGGTGCCAGATGAGCAGCAGGGCACTCTGTACAAATGGGTGGCCATCCTTACCGGATCGAAGAACACTCTGAAGGGCGTGGGCTTTTTCCTCGGCGGTGTGTTGCTGATGGCTGCTGGGTTCCAGGGCGCGGTCGTTATCATGGCGGTGGTTCTGGGACTGGTCTGGCTGGCCAGCCTGTTTCTGCTGGGACAGGATCTGGGCAAGAGCAAGGCAAAGCCGAAGTTTCGCGAAATTCTGTCCAAGAGCCGGGCCATCAACGTGCTGTCTGCTGCTCGAATGTTTCTGTTTGGCGCCCGGGATGTGTGGTTTGTAGTGGCTCTGCCGGTTTATCTGCACACCGTGTTTGGCTGGGATTTCTGGAAAGTGGGTGGCTTCATGGCCACCTGGGTGATTGGCTACGGCTTTATCCAGACCCTTGCGCCGCGTATTACCGGGAATATGGAAGGCCGGCAGCCCGCCATGATTTGGGCGGCGGCATTAGCGTTAATTCCAGCCGGTATTGCGGTTGGTCTTATGGTGGGCTGGTCGCCCCAGTTCGTGGTGATCGGCGGCCTGCTGCTATTCGGGGTACTGTTTGCCATCAACTCGTCGCTGCACAGTTACCTGATTGTCAGCTATGCGCGAGGGGATGGTGTCTCGCTGGATGTGGGTTTCTATTATATGTCGAATGCCGCCGGCCGCTTGCTGGGAACGATCCTGTCCGGCTGGGTTTATCAGGCCTACGGGCTGCAAGCCTGTTTGTGGATATCCGCGGGTCTGGTGGCAGCAGCGGCGATACTCTCGATGTTCTTACCGGAGAAGCGGCCAGTTCCTGCCACCTGATCAGGTGGCCTGGTCGGGAACTTCCCGGATGCGGCCATGCTCGTCGATGGCCACATAAATGAAGAGACCTTCGGTTACCTTGCGCGGGGCCTTGGCGGTGCGGTCCAGGGTCCAGACTTCAATGTTGATTTTCATGGAGCTGCGCCCCACTTCCACCAACTCACCGTAACAGCCAACCTGGGATCCCACCCGCAACGGCGAAAGAAACTCCATCCTGTCCATGGCCACAGTGGCGTTGCGGCCCTGTGAAATTCGCCCCGCGAGCGTTGCCGCAGCAATATCCATCTGTTTAACCAGCCAGCCGGCGAACACATCGCCGTTGGGGTTGGTGTCTGAGGGAAGAGGGATTACCTGGATTACCAGTTCGCCCCGGGGCGTGGGTTTGTCGTCATCAAGCGCCGTCATGGATTCAACCTTATCAGTTCGGAATTGTTTTAGTACCCCGCATGTTAGCGGCCTGCGCCGCGTCTGCAAGAAAAATTGAACGTCCTGTTCTATATTTCAATGGCTGTAACAAAGTTGTCATAGAGTGCCTTTATTGTTCACACATCGGTGAAGCAAACCCGTAAATAAAGTCAACGTGACAAATGGAGACTCAACGTGATCAAACTTAGAACAGCCCTTTCAACTGTGGCACTGGCCGGTAGCATTGCCGCCGTGTCGACTCCTGCCATGGCGCGCGACACCATCAGCATCGTCGGTTCCTCTACTGTTTATCCGTTCGCGACGGTTGTGGCTGAGCGCTTTGGTTCTTCAACTGACTTCCCGACTCCGAAGCTTGAGTCAACCGGTTCTGGTGGCGGCCTGAAGTTGTTCTGCGCCGGTATCGGCACCCAGCATCCGGACATCACCAATGCGTCACGTCGCATGAAGACGTCTGAGTACGATCTTTGCCAGAAAAACGGTGTAAAAGACATCACCGAATTCCGCATCGGTTCTGACGGCATCGTGATTGCCAGCTCGCAGAAAGCCGATAACCTGGACATCACCCTTGAGCAGCTTTTCCTGGCCCTGGGCAAGCAGGTTCCTTCACCGGACGATGAGACCAAGCTGGTTGATAACCCCTACGAAAAGTGGAGCGACATTGACTCCAGCCTGCCAAACGTTGCCATTCGTGTGATGGGACCGCCTCCCACCTCCGGTACCCGTGATTCTTTCAACGAGCTGGCCCTGCAGGGAGGCTGTGAAGATCTGCCAGCGGTTGCCGACATGAGCGAAGACGACATGGAAGGCGTGTGTCAGAGCGTTCGTGAAGATGGCGCGTTCATCGAAGCCGGCGAGAACGATAACCTGATCGTTCAGAAGTTGATCGACGACAAAGGCCTTTACGGTGTGTTCGGTTACAGCTTCCTGGAAGAGAACGCTGACCGTCTGCAGGCTGCAACGCTGAACGGCAAGGTACCGACGGCTGAAGCCATTGCGGCAGACGAATACCCGGTTGCCCGTTCACTGTTCTTCTACGTCAAGAAAGCCCACGTTGGTGTGGTTCCGGGTATCGCGGAATACGCCGAGTTCTTTGCGAGCCCGAGCGCCATGGGCAAGAATGGCTACCTGAAGGACGTTGGCCTGATCGTTCCTCCGCGCGACGCGCTGATGAAGCTGCAGGACAAGGCATCTGACATGCCTAACCTGGCCAAGGAAGAACTGATGTAAGCCAGTCGACAAGGTGTTGACTGACAAGGGTGCGGGTCTTTGAAAGGCTCGCGCCCTTTTGCACGTCTGGAAAGCGGCATGTGCGTCCTGTTTTCCGAATGATTACACTTGTGGTCCTTTTTAGCTTGTTACGGGAATTTTCATGCAACCGGCCAATCTGCTTTTACTGACCATCGTGCTGTCGATGGTTGCCTACGGCTTGGGCTATGCCCGATCGCGGTCACTGGCGATGCCGATGGGGGGCATTCGTCATCTCAAGTCCCTGCCCTTTTATTACGGGGCACGAGCGGCTTTGTGGTGCGGCATTCCCGCGCTGCTGGTGCTTGGGCTCTGGGCAGCGTTCCAGGGAAAAGTTATCCAGACCCTGGTTATTGGCTCCCTGCCACAGGAAATGTTGCCGGCGTCCGAGGGCGAGGCGAGTCTTCTGTTGAGCAAGATCAGCAACGTGGCCAGTGGTAGCCTGCCTCCGGGGTTTGCGGAAGCACCCATTGTTGAAGCTGCAGAGCGACTGAAGGCGCTGAGGGAACAGAGCCGGATGTTCATGACCACCCTGGTGGTGTCCGTCTCTGTGCTGGCGGGATTTTTGGGCTGGCTCCGGGTTCGCCCGGCACTGAACGCCCGGACACAAGTGGAGTCGATCCTGAAGTGGCTGTTTTTCGCCTGTGCCGCGCTGGCGATTCTGACCACCATCGGAATCATTTTCTCCGTGGCGTTTGAAACCTTCCGGTTCTTTCAGAAGATTCCGTTCACCGAGTTTATCTTCGGCTCCCAGTGGAGCCCGCAAACCGCATTACGAGCAGATCAGGTGGCAGCCCAGGGCGCCTTTGGCATGATCCCGCTGTTCACCGGCACGCTGCTGATTTCGGCGATTGCGATGCTGGTTGCGGTGCCGGTGGGATTGCTGTCGGCAATTTACCTCTCGGAGTACGCCAACAAGAAAGTGCGCGGTGTGGTCAAGCCGTTGCTTGAGATGCTGGCGGGTATCCCGACGGTGGTCTACGGCTTCTTTGCAGCACTTACCGTCGCGCCGTTCATCAGTAACTTCGCGGCCTCTCTGGGTATCGATGCGTCGTCCCAGAGTGCGCTCGCCGCTGGCGGGGTCATGGGCATCATGATCATTCCGTTTGTGTCTTCACTGTCGGACGACGTCATCAACGCGGTACCGCAAACCCTGCGTGACGGCTCCCTGGCTCTGGGCGCTACCCAGTCGGAAACCATGAAGAAGGTGATTTTCCCGGCGGCACTGCCGGGCATTATGGGCGGGGTGCTGCTGGCGGTCTCCCGGGCCATTGGTGAAACCATGATCGTAGTCATGGCCGCGGGCCTCGCGGCGAATCTGACGGCCAATCCACTGGAAACCGTCACCACGGTTACCGTACAGATTGTCACCCTGCTGACCGGCGACCAGGAATTCGACAGCGCCAAGACCCTGGCGGCCTTCGCCCTCGGCGCGATGCTCTTCCTCGCTACCCTGTTGCTGAATGTGGTGGCCCTGAAAATCGTTCGCAAATATCGGGAACAGTATGACTGATCAACGTTCACAGGCGGAGCTCGTCCGCCAGTCACTCAAACGGCGTTACCGCAAGGAGCGCCGGTTCCGGGCCTACGGCATACTGGCGATTGCGATTGCGCTTTCCGCCCTGGTGGTGCTGTTCGTCGACATTATTGGTAAAGGCTACACCGGCTTCACCAAAACCACGATCACCATGGAAGTCGAGCTCGATGGTGAAATGATGTACCTGGACGACGCCACGGACAAAAAGCAGATAAAGATGGCTGATTTTGTGGAGCCATTGGTGCAGGCGATGATCAAACAGGTGCCGGGTGCAACGGAAGAGAACAGGGATGCCGTCCGTGATCTGCTTAACCCCTACGCGTCCAATGAGCTACGTGACATGCTCGAGCAGAACCCCGAGTGGCTTGGAACCACTCAAACACTGACTGTTCTGGCTCATACCGACGTGGATGTCTACGTGAAGCATGCAGGTGACGACGCCTATTCCATCAAGCTCAGTGACCGGCAACAGCGCTGGGTGGATCAGCTGGTGGAAAATGAGGTTGTGCAGACGTCCTTCAACGATGTGTTCTTCAGCAGCGGCGATTCCCGTGATCCGTCCCGCGCCGGTATTCTTGGGGCGATCGTCGGGTCCTTGCTGACCATGCTGGTGACACTGGTGCTCTCGTTCCCCATCGGGGTTGCGGCTGCCATTTACCTGGAAGAGTTTGCACCCCAGAACAGGCTCACGGATTTCATTGAAGTGAACATCAATAACCTGGCTGCGGTGCCGTCGATTATCTTCGGTTTGCTGGGCCTGGCGGTGTTCATCAACCTGTTCGGCATGCCTAGATCGGTGCCGGTGGTGGGCGGTCTCGTACTGACGCTGATGACCCTGCCAACCATCATCATTTCCAGCCGGGCGGCCATTAAAAGCGTACCGCCGTCAATCCGGGAGGCTGCCGAAGGTATTGGTGCCTCCAAAATGCAGGTGGTGTTACACCATGTATTGCCGCTGGCCATGCCGGGAATGCTGACCGGTTCCATTATCGGCATGGCGCAGGCACTGGGCGAGACCGCCCCCCTGTTGCTGATCGGGATGGTGGCGTTCATCGTTGATGTTCCGGACGGCTTTTTCGATTCGGCGACGGTACTCCCGGTCCAGGTCTTCCTGTGGGCGGGCAGCCCGGAGCTCGCCTTTATAGAACGTGCGTCAGCAGCCATCATGGTATTGCTGGCATTCCTGGTTAGCATGAACGCACTGGCCATTTGGCTTCGCAAGCGCCTTGAGCGTCGGTGGTAAGGAGATAAGCGATGAATACGATGAACCCAACGATTACCAAAGAAGCCGATCATCAAGAGGTTGAGGCGGTTGCTCCGGTGCGGGAGCAGCCCGAAGAAACGATCATTGAGGAAGGCAAAACGGTGGGAGAGCCTTTTGCCGACAATGCCAAATTCAAGCTTCGCGATGTCAATGTTTCCTACGGTGATACCCGGGCGATCAAGAACATCAGCCTGGATGTGGCGAAGAACGAGGTCATTGCCTTTATTGGACCTTCAGGGTGCGGCAAGTCCACGTTCCTGAGGTGTCTCAACCGGATGAATGACAGCATCGAAATCTGCAAGGTGACGGGGTCACTTCAGTTGGACGATCAGGACATCTATGACCGTCGCCGCGACGTAGTCGAATTGCGTGCGCGGGTGGGCATGGTTTTCCAGAAGCCAAACCCGTTCCCCAAGTCCATTTATGACAATGTGGCCTATGGCCCCCGGATTCATGGCCTGGCCAATCGAAAATCCGATCTTGATGACATCGTCGAGAACAGCCTGCGCAAGGCGGGGCTGTGGGGCGAGGTCAAGGACCGTCTGGATGCGACAGCCACCGGAATGTCGGGCGGCCAGCAGCAGCGCCTGTGCATTGCGCGCGCTATTGCGGTGAGCCCGGAGGTTATTCTGATGGACGAGCCTTGCTCCGCACTGGACCCCATTGCAACCGCGAGGGTGGAAGAGCTGATGGCGGAAATGTCGGAGAGCTACACCATCGTAATCGTGACCCACTCGATGCAACAGGCAGCCCGTGTATCGAATCGAACGGCGTATTTCCACCTGGGGCATCTGGTGGAAGTAAACGAAACCAACAAGGTGTTTACGTCGCCCGAGCACGAACTCACCGAATCCTATATCACCGGCCGTTTCGGTTAACGCCGGTATTGTTGAACACTGGAGAACACAGTCATGCCAGATAAAAAGGACGATGTTTACGGCGATCACATTTCGCACAAGTTCAATGACGAACTGATGGCCCTGAAGAGCGAGTTTCTTGAGATGGGCGGCCTGGTGGAGTCCCAGGTCGACCGTGCGATTACCTCACTGGTGGAAAATGATGGCCACCTGGCGGACGAGGTCCGTGCCACGGACAAGAAAGTCGATCAGATGGAAATCGACCTCGACGAGGAAGCAACCCTGATTATCGCCCGTCGCCAGCCCACCGCGCGTGATCTGCGGTTGGTGATTTCGGTGATCAAGATGGTGGCGGACCTGGAGCGGGTTGGTGACGAGGCCAAGAAAATCGCCAAGTTTGCCATCAAGCTGTCAGAGGAAGGTCAGGCGCCTCGTGGGTACGTGGAAGTGCGCCACATTGGCAATCATGTTCTTAGTATGTTGCACGATGCCCTGGACGCCTTTGCCCGTCTCGATTCTGAGCAGGCGCTGCGGATCATGAAGGAAGACAAGCGGGTAGACGAGGAATACCAGGCGGCCACGCGGACGTTGCTGACGTTCATGATGGAAGATACCCGTAACATTTCCCGCTGTATGTCGGTGATGTGGATTCTTCGCGCCTTGGAGCGGGTGGGGGATCACGCCTGTAACATTGCCGAGAATGTGATCTTCATGGTCAAGGGTGAGGATGTTCGGCATACGCCGGTGGAAGAGGCTGAGAAGGTCGTCGGGCGCTGAGTTCGTAGCCTTCTGGTTTGGGAGTATCCGCCGGACCGGGGTACTGTTCAGAACACGCCCGTAAATACGTCCTTGTAGGGCTCGGTCGCGCCATCCCTGGCGCTCCACGGTTCTGAACAGTACCCCGGTCCTGCTCGGCAATTCTCACAGATAAAGCCTGGGGGCCAAGGCGGTCAGGCTTGCTTCATCCGATCAGTATAAGGCGGCCAACCGAGCGGTTTGCCGGCCAGCAGGTGCAGGTGGATGTGGAACACCGTCTGCCCTGAGTTTTCGCCGCAGTTCATGACTGCCCGATAGCCATCGTCGGCAAAGCCCATCTCTTTCGCCAGCTTGGCGGCAACCCAGTACAAGTGGCCCACCAACTCCCGGTCTCCTTCCTCGATATCGTTGATCGTTGCGATTTCCTTTTTCGGGATAATCAGCAGGTGCACCGGTGCCTGTGGGTTAATGTCCTTGAACGCCAGGCTGATGTCGTCTTCGTAAACGATGTCCGCCGGGATTTCCCGGTTCATGATCTTGGTGAAAATGGTTTCCGCCATGATGATTCCCTGTTGATGAGTTGAGGCTTGTGAAACGCTTTACAGTTGCTTCATCCCCGGCAGCCGATCCGCCAGTTGTCGGATCAGCGGGGGTAGTTCGTCGTCGATGCCCATAGCGTATTTGGCCACCCGGTTTCTGGCAAATGGCATTGCTTTCGCGGCGCCCAGGCCCAGATTGCGCAACAAATGCAGAGGCGGCGTGCGGTTGCTGAACAGGTGGTAGAACACGTCCATCGCCATCATCATACGGCGGTTGGCCGGGCGGCGTTGTTGCTCGTACTTGGCCAGCCACGCCGGATCGGCCAGGTCGCAGCCTGCGCGTTTGGCCTCGCGGATGACGGTCTGCAGGCAGAGGGCGTCCTGGAAGCCCAGGTTGACGCCCTGGCCTGCCAGTGGGTTGATTGTGTGGGCAGCATCGCCCGCCAGCACGACACGATTGTTCACATAGGTTTTGGCGTGCTGGCGGGCAATCGGGAAGCTGGCTTTGGCTTCAATGTGCGTCAGCAGAGGTAATTCCGGCGGGAAGGCGTTCTGTATTTCTGCCATCAACGCACGGTCGTCCAGCGATTTCAGGCGCGCTAGTTGCTCCGGCGAGTCATACCAAACCAGAGAGGCCCAGCTTTCGCCATTGCCCGCGGAATGCAGCGGCAGGAAAGCTCGTGGGCCGGACGGGTAGAAGCCCTGCCAGGTGATGTCCTCAACCGCGCCCTGGTAGCGAACCGAAATGACCATTGCCTGTTGCTGGTACTGGTCCCGGGTTACGCCGATGCCCGCCAGTTCCCGGACGCCGGATGCCGCGCCATCGGCGCCCACCACCAATTGGCACTCGAGTTCGGTGCCGTCCTCCAGGGTCACAGCAGCGTGGTTGTTGCCGTTTTCGAGGTGACTGACGGCGTTGTCGGGAAACAGGGAAACCGAGTGCAGAGCCGCGGCGCTGTTCCACAACGCCTGCTGGGTAATGCGATTCTCCACGATATGCCCCAGGTGTCGGGCGGACAGATTGCTGGCGTCAAACACCACATCGGCGACCTTGCGGGGCAGCAGGTTGCTGAGTGGGTGGCGGGTCTCGTCCCATACCGCCAGGCGGGCGTAGGGTGTGGCACGCATGGCGAGCATGCTGGGCCAGACGTCAAGATCGTTGAGGTAGCGCTCACTGCCGGCGCTGAGGGCTGACACGCGGATGTCTGGAGGCAGCGAGGGATCGAATTCGGGGGCGGAGCCACGGTCAACCAGGGCCACGCGGAAGCCACTGCGGCCAAGTCCGGTCGCGAGGGCAGCACCGACCATGCCGGCACCGACAATCACAATATCAAAGGCTTGAGTCATAACGGGTTCCTGTCTGGTACGCCCAGTTTACGCGATGGGCGCATCCAGACAAGCCGTCCGGATCAAGCCTGGGCCGGTTTTTGGTGTCAGTAACCGGCCAGGTTGGCGGTGGGGCTGCCGGTCAGGGACTCAGCCCTGCGGGCGCGGCCCTTGAGCCAGGCTGGCTTTTGCGCGCCTGGTTTTACAAATCCCTGCTCCAGCACCATCGGATGCACGAGTTCCAGGAAATCTGACGTTTTCATGTGGATGGATTCGGTGTGGCTGCCAGCGGCAAAGGCGAGTTCCGGTTGCCGGGTCAGAGCCTCTGCGCAATACACGGACATATCAAACAGGTTGCCGAATGGCGGCATGGCGCCCACTTCGCACTCGGGGAAGCGGTCCTGAAATTCCTGTTCGTCCGCAAGATCGACAAAATCGGTATCCAGGATGTGGGTCAGTCGGTCCCAACGGATACGCCAGGTAGCGGGCATGACCAGCATGGCCATTTTGCCATCCAGTTCAATAATGACGGTTTTCACCACCCGGTCGCCGGCGATTTTGACGTGATGGGCGAGTTGCTGGGCGGAAAACGCAGGGGGGTGAGACAGGCACATGTATTCCACGCCTGCCTGATCAAGGTATTCCTTCAACTGCTGTACCGGCATAGTGACAACCTCCTACCAGCAATGACAGCGGTACTGGAACCGGTGATATTCCTGAACCGGTTCCGGTGACTGGCGGTGACGCCGCTAATGCGACTGCACCGCCATTACTGGTCAGCTTAGTTGAGGCTGTACAGAATGCGAGTAACAGTGTGTGTTAATGAGATACCAATCACTCGGATTTGTAGACATGCACATCCCGCTGTGGGAACGGAATGGTAATGCCCTCGGCGTCGAACGCCTTCTTCACTTTCTCGTGCATGTCCCAGTAGTACGGCCAGAGGTCATCGGTGGCGACCCAGGCCCGGAACATCAGGTTAACGGAGTTGTCGCCAAGACTGCCCACGCAGATACGGGGTTCCGGATCCTTCAGTGAACGTTCGTCCTCGTCGAACAGGCGCTTCAGAATGGCCTTGGCCTTGTCGATGTCGTCGTCGTAGTGAATACCGAAAGTCATGTCACAGCGGCGCTTGTCGTAGATGCTGACGTTCACCAGGGTGGCGTTGGACAGGCTGCCGTTGGGAATGACGATGCGGCGGTTATCGAAGGTATTTACCACCGTGTAAAGAATCTGAATCTCCGCGACGGCACCCAGGTAGCCCTGAGCTTCGATGGTGTCACCGACTTTGAATGGCTTGAAGATCAGAATCAGTACGCCGCCGGCAAAGTTGGCCAGGCTACCCTGCAGCGCAAGGCCGATGGCAAGGCCAGCAGCACCAATAACAGCGATAAAGGACGTCGTAGCGATGCCGATCATCGACGCGACGGAGATCAGCAGCATCACCTTGAGGATGGCGCTTATCAGCCCACACAGAAATTTGTTGAGTGTCGGGTCTTTTGCACCCAGCTTTTTATCGAGAACCCCGATGCAACGATTGATCAGCCAGAGGCCGAGTACCAGCGTGATGATGGCCAGGACGACCTTTGGGGCGTAGGTCATGATCAACGAGAGTGCCTGGTCCCATAGCTCCGAGGCATTAATGTCGGTTCCCAGAAGATCTTCCATTCAGTGACTCCTTGTTCGGTAGTAGTGGCTTATTACTTTAAATATGACAGGGACAACGGCTGTTCAATTGATATTTGCCTGCGTTTTGTTATAGCAGAGGTTTGTGGCAAACGTACAACATGCGCGTCCAGTTTGGGTGGGAGCGTTGTACGTTGTAAATCAACGACTGGCCCACCCGATGATGGTTTCCGGCCCGCCCTTCACAATAATGCGGCCTTCCTTCTGGCTGAGCTGGTAGTCATACATGGGGTCGTAGTAGTCCTGCAACAGTGCCTCGATCCATTCATGGTGCGCACCGGTCTCCCCGGTTCGGTGCTGGCGGTCGAGGGCATCCTCCATCATCTGCCGTAGTCGGCTATGGCGCTCACCGCCGAGGCGTTTCCGGATTCTGTCGAGGGCGCTGAGAAGGTAGTCGCGAAAGTTGAGCCAGCCTGCTTCTGTGCCGTCGCGTTCCACGTAGTCGGCCGTCATCTGGTCAACATAGTCTTCGCGGATGATTCGTACTCGCTCCTCGATCGGTTGATCCAGCACCATCAGGGGTGCTGCTGCCATTCGGTTTCTGAGGCTTTCCGGCAGGGCGCATCGGCCCACCAGTCTGCTTTCATCTTCCAAATACACCGTCCCGCCGACGTGATGATGGGCCTTGAGCATGGCCACGGCCAGGCGGTTTTCGAAATCAATCTGTGACGGTTGGGACGTTACCTGACGACCGAAGCTGGAGCCACGATGGTTTGCCAACCTTTCAAGGTCAACAGGATTGGGCAATTGATTCAGCACGCGGGTTTTGCCGGTGCCGGTGCGGCCGCTGAGAATAACGAACTCGGACGATGCCGTGAGGGCTTCCAGGCTGTCGATCAGGAAGCGGCGCATGGCCTTGTAGCCACCCTGGATGAGCGGAAACTCGATGCCAGAGTCTTTGATCCACTGCTGGGTCAGCCGCGAACGCAGGCCGCCGCGGAAGCAGAACAGGTAGCCGTTCGGGTTTGTGGCGGTAAATCGCTTCCAGGCTTCGATGCGTTGCGCCTTGAGATCCCCGGAAACCAGTTGGTGGCCCAGTTCAATGGCCTTGTCCTGACCTTTTTCCTTGTAGCAGATACCGACCCTGTGGCGTTCCTCGTCGTTCATCAGGGGCGCATTGATAGCATTCGGGAAACTGCCCTTGCTGAACTCGATCGGGGCCCTTACGTCCATGAGCGGAACGTCGTTCAGGAACAGGGAGAGATAGTCGCTGGTATCAGGTCTGGACGGCATGGCAGGTTTGGGTTCGTACGGGAAATGAGGCAGCAGTATAACGAACATGCTGGTTTTTTGCTCGCCTGCGGGTGTGCCGCCGCGCCGCTGCCGCTACAATGCGTGCCTTGCCATGCCTGTGTTCCGGAGTAACCATGACCCCCGACATTCTAGATCAGCATCTTGGGAAAACCCTCAGCCGGGGGCAGGTTGCCGTTACAGCCCCGGCGGGTTGCCCCGACATCGTTCTCTACCTGTTCGACCCAGGAGTACTGGAAGGCCCACTAAGCCATGAAGAGGCGCAGGCGGTGGTTGCTGAGCCGGCGTACTGGTCGTTTTGCTGGGCCAGTGGACAGGTATTGGCGGCCTATATCCTCGCACATCCACATCTGGTGAAAGGCAAAAAGGTGTTGGATTTTGGATCCGGTTCCGGGGTGGTGGCTATTGCTGCCGCAATGGCCGGGGCGAGGGAGGCCATCGCCTGTGATATTGACCAGGCTGCACTGGATGCGGCAGCGGCGAACGCCAGGTTAAATGGCGTGTCGGTGACCCTGAGCGCCGATTGGGCAACGCGGCCGAGCGATGTGGACGTTGTGACCGCGGCGGACGTGTTGTATGACCCGGAAAATCGCCCGCTGCTGTCCGAGTTCAGGCGAGCCGCGCCTTTGGTGATACTGGCGGATTCTCGCTTGCGGAATCTGGGTGACGACCACTACCGGCAACAGGACGTAATCGAAGGCCGCACCTGGCCAGACCTGAATGAGTTTGAGGAGTTTAATCGGGTGCGGGTGTACCTGGCAGGCCAGAGCTCGATGACCTGAGAGCGGGCGAAAAAAAAGGTTCATCGCACTTTACCGGGAAACGCTGCTTTTATCTTAAGGAAGAAGTAGTCGTTGTCCCGGTAGCCATAGGCCATCCGTTTGATGACCTTAATCTTGTTGTTCATCCCTTCCAGGACG
>Ga0315336_1001657_pt1 | contig 40485 bp, 33 predicted proteins | sample ASW5metaG_FD_204512 | JGI IMG/M metagenome (GOLD analysis project Ga0315336, IMG submission 204512) | Ammonia-oxidizing marine archaeal communities from Monterey Bay, California, United States - ASW #5 | ecosystem: Environmental > Aquatic > Marine > Intertidal zone | place: USA: California... | reverse complement strand
TGAAGAACAGATAGGCGATCACCACCAGAACCAATCCGCGCGCCAAGCCGAACAGAAAGCCGAGCGTCCGGTCCAAAGCCCCGATTCGGCTGTCCAAGACCTTGTCCGAGACTTTCATCGTGATCAGGCTGACCACGATCAGAACCACAAGAAAGACACCCGCCGCCAGAGCGGCGTCGGCAAGGATCGGCGGTTCGATATAGCTGCGCGCCTGAGCTTGATAAATCGGAAAGATGAAGAGGGTCGCGAGCGCCGCGACGGCCCAAGACAGAATTGAGAGCACTTCGCGGGTCAAACCGCGCAACATGGCAAGAAAGCCCGAGATCAGCATTATGGCGATCAAAATGATGTCGAGCCACGAGATAACCATGGGAAATATCCCTTCCAGGGGCGGCAGTTTATCATGGAACCGCCCAATGCGTGTTCAGGCCCACCTTACCCCGCACTGCGGCAGACATGTGGCGTTCGGTGATACCCCTAACGCAGATTCGGCACTTTTTCGCTTTTTTCTTTAGCGGTAAAATCTCAGCTTGCGTCGCGCTTGCCCGCGAGGGCCGATGTCAGATCGGACAATCGCGATACGGTTTCAAGCTCGAGGCCCGTAGCACTGATTTCCGCATCCGAGGCCCGCGGGAGTACAGCCGACGTGAACCCTAGTTTCTCGGCTTCCTTGAGCCTCAACGCCACTTGCCCGACGGGACGGACCGCGCCCGAGAGGCTGACCTCCCCGAAATATACGCAAGAATTGGGCAGCGCAATATTCGTGAACGAAGATACCAGCGCCGCGGCGGCCGCCAAGTCGGCAGCGGGCTCGCTGATACGAAAGCCTCCCGCAACATTGAGATAAACGTCGTGGGCACCAAGACCCAAACCGCAATGGGCATCGAGCACCGCGAGGATCATCGCCAGCCGGTTGCTGTCCCAGCCTACCACCGTGCGGCGCGGCGTTCCGAGCGGAGAGGGCGCTACCAGCGCCTGAAATTCCACCAATAGTGGCCTGGTGCCCTCGATATCGGCGAATACGGCAGCGCCCGGTGTTTGGCTATCCCGCTCGCCCAAAAACAGCTCGGAGGGATTCAGCACTTGCCGCAGACCGTCGCCCGCCATCTCGAACACGCCGATTTCGTCCGTTGGGCCAAAACGGTTCTTTACCGCCCGCAAGATCCGGAATTGATAGGCACCATCGCCTTCGAAGTAGAGCACGGTGTCGACCATGTGCTCGACCACCTTGGGTCCGGCGATCTGGCCGTCCTTGGTAACATGGCCAACGAGCACCAGTGCTGCATTGGAGCGCTTGGCGAAATTGACCAGCAACTGCGCGCAGTGGCGTACCTGACTGACAGTGCCAGGCGCCGATTCCAGTTGATCCGACCAAAGCGTCTGAATGGAATCGATCACTACCAGCTCCGGGGCCGGGTTCTGGTTCAAGGTACGCAGAATGCTGGAAAGCCCTGTTTCAGCAGCGAAATCCAATGGCGCATCCAAGACGCCAAGGCGCTTGGCACGAAGCCTGACCTGGGCAATGGCCTCTTCGCCCGAGAGATAAAGCGCCCGGCGGCCCTCCTTCGCGAGCCGCGCGGCGACCTGCAGAAGCAACGTGGATTTGCCGATCCCGGGTTCACCGCCGATCAGAAGCGCCGAGCCCGGCACCATACCGCCGCCGACCACCCGGTCGAGCTCGTCAAGTCCAGTTGAAAGCCGTTCGATTTCAGCCGAATCGGCGGCCAAGGATTCGACTTCGATGAGCTTGCCCGGCCGGCGGGCCGCCCGATTGCCAGATAGTGGCCCGGCCGCGTCAGATACTTCTTCAACGATCGTGTTCCAGCCCCCGCAAGCCGCACACCGGCCGGACCATTGCGGGCTGATGCCACCGCATTCCTGGCAAACATAGGTATGCGAAGGCTTGACCATTAAGGTTCCAAACTTGTGGTCTCAGGCGTCGAGATAGATCCGCTGATGCCGGCGCCCAAGCCTCGTCAAGATCTCGTAATCGATTGTTCCAGCGATCCGGGCGAGGTCATCCAATCCGACATGATCCCCCAGAAGCTCCACCATGGCGCCACGATAGACGGATTCTTCAGGAACATCGGTCACGTCGAGGGTTATCAGGTCCATTGAGACACGGCCCACAATCGGCGCTTTATGCCCGCCGATATGACCGACCGCGCCGGTTTCTGCGTCGCTCGATCCAAGGGTTCGAGCATAACCATCCGCATAACCGACAGCGACGACAGCGATGCGCGACGGCCTTGTCAGGGCGTGCGCGGCGCCATAGCCCACGGTCTCGCCCTCGCGTGCTGGGCGAACCTGCACAATTCGGCCATGCAAGCGAACGACAGGCGACATGGCATCGCTCGATCCGGCGAGCGCTTGGCCGCCATAAAGCGCGATGCCCGGCCGCACCATGTCGTAGTGAAACTCGGACCCCAAGAAGATGCCCGCCGAATTCGCCAGGCTAGCGGGTGCCTCCGGTAGTCTCGCCCTAAGCCGGTCGAATGTTAGACGCTGTTCGTCATTCTTGGGATGATCGGGATCGTCGGCGCAGGCGAGGTGGCTCATTACCAGCGAGACCTGGAAGGACTCTAGAATGGTGGAGTCCTTTGAGATCTCCTCAATTTCGTCCGCCGTCAGTCCATGACGGTTCATGCCCGTGTCGATGTGCAGCGCGGCGGGCAGCCGCGTGGACTGCTCGGAATTGAAGTGCGCCCATTCTTCGATCTCAGACATGCTGCCGAGCACGGGCCGCGCATTTATCGCGATGAAATACGGGCAGGTGCCAAGAAAAACGCCATTCAGCACATAGAGCGCGGCTGTGGGGACTGCCTCACGTATTTCACCGGCCTCGTCGAGGGTTGCGACAAAGAAGGTATCGCAGCCCTCTTCGGCCAGCGCTTTGGCCGATCGCACCGCGCCCGTGCCATAGGCGTCGGCCTTGACCACCGCCGCGCAATTGGCATTCGGCGCGGCTTTCTTGAGCTTGCGGTAATTCCGCCTTAGAGCGCCTAAGTCGATTGTCAGCGCCGCGGGCGCATGAAGGGCTGCTCTCTCTGTGGCGTGGCTCTGGCGATTTACTGTAGCGGTACCCGGTTTCGTCACTCCATCCGCTCCGGCAAGTGGCTCGCCGGCACATAGTCGCCGAAACGCGTGACCTCAGGCTTGAACTGCAATCGCACGGTTCCCGTCGGTCCATGGCGCTGCTTGCCGATTATAAGTTCGGCCAAGCCTTCGACGTTCCCCATTTCATCCTGCCAGGCCAAGTGGTCTGGCGTGCCTTCCCGGGGCTGCCGACGCTCCACGTAATACTCCTCTCGAAACACGAACATTACCACGTCGGCGTCCTGTTCGATCGAGCCCGACTCCCGCAGATCGGACAATTGCGGGCGTTTGTCTTCCCGCTGTTCGACCTGGCGCGAGAGCTGGGAGAGCGCGAGAACCGGGATGTTCAGCTCCTTGGCGAGCGCCTTGAGCGCCGTCGTAATTTCCGAGACCTCTTGCACGCGGCCCTCGGCGGCGCGGCGGTTAGAGCCCGACAGAAGCTGCAAATAATCCACCACAATCAGACCGATTCCCCGTTGACGTTTCAGCCGCCTTGCCCGGGCGGCCAATTGCGCAACCGATATACCGCCAGTCTGGTCGATATAGAGCGGCAGGTGCTGCAAGGTCTGGGAGACTTCCGCCAGGCGGTCGAATTCGGTCTTGGTGATTTTGCCTCGGCGAATCTTTTCCGATGGGATCACCGCCTGCTCCGAAATAATCCGGGTTGCGAGCTGCTCGGCAGACATCTCCAATGAGAAGAATCCGACCACGGCGCCATCGACGACCGTCTCTTCGCCTTCGCTTCGCTGTTCCGTCCGGTAATTGCGCGCGATGTGATAGGCAATATTGGTGGCGAGCGCAGTCTTCCCCATGGAGGGACGGCCCGCGATGATTATCAGGTCGGATTTCTGCAATCCGCCCAATTTATGATCCAAATCCTTGAACCCACAGGCGAGACCCGAGACGCCGCCATCGCGCATATAGGCGTTGGCCGCCATGTCGATGGCGTCGCGCAAGGCATTGGAAAATGGTTCGAATCCCTGGCCGAATTTTCCCGTCTCGGCTAGCTCGAAGAGCCGCTGCTCGGCGTCCTCGATCTGCTCCCCAGGAACGTTATCGACGGGCGAATCATAGGCGGCGTTGACCATGTCTTCGCCGATCAGAATCAAGCTGCGGCGAATCGCGAGGTCGTAGACCGTGCGGCCATAATGCTCGGCGTTAATCACGGTGGTGGCGTTGGCGGCCAGCCGCCCCAGATATTGCGGGGCAGTGAGCTCACCGACCGGTTCCTCGGTCTCGAAGAATGTCTTCAGAGTGACAGGCGTCGCCCGCTTGCCAGCCAGAATGAGCTTGGCGGCCGCCTCATAGATGCGGCCATGCAAGGGATCGAAGAAGTGCCGCGCCTCGAGGAAGGCGGATACGCGATCGCAAGCTTCGTTATTGACGAAAATCGCGCCCAGAAGTGCTTGTTCCGCCTCGATATTATGGGGCGCGCTGCGGAAGTTGTGATCCTGGTCCTGCTCGAAATCGGGACCGATATGATGGGTATTCGCCATCCCCCGACACTACGCGATTCGCACTGGAAGTCGCGTAGGTACGGCACCCTAGGAATCGTTTTGCCCGCTATTCACCCAATTCACAGGCGCTCGAAGTTTGTGCTTGCCAATAGCGCACGAACCACGGGGGGCGAGGGGTAGGTCGGACTAGCTCTTTTTCTTGCCCTTGCCGCGTTTGGGCTTTTGGTCTTCGTCAGCAGCGGACTGGTCATCTCCCTCCGCCTCTTCTTCCGCCGCAGCATCGGCCCCAAGGCCGTCCTCAGCAGATTTGGCACCAGCTTCCGAGGGCTCCGCTCCAGCCTCGGCGGCTTCCTCTTGCAGAGCCTTCTCGGCGTCCTTGGCGCGCTCTACATCCTCGAAAATCTCTTCGGCGGCGATCGCGGCTTCCTCTTGTTCCTCGGCTTCACCGGTCAGAATGTCCTCGCCGCGCTCTTGCCGCTTCGCTTCCTCATCCGAGCGCGCCACGTTAACGGTTACCGTGGCGTCGACCTCCGGGTGAAGGCTGACGGTGATGGGGTGCAGGCCTAGAGTCTTGATCGGCCGCAGCAGCATGATCTGCCGGCGTTCGATCGTCGTGCCGCCCTTGGTGATTGTTTCCGCAATGTCGCGGGTCGCAACGGATCCGAAGAGTTGGCCGGTATCGCTGGCTTGGCGGATGATCAGGAAATTGCTGCCATCCACCTTCGTGGCGACGGCTTCGGCTTCCTTCTTCAGTTCGAGGTTTCGAGCTTCCAGTTGGGCCTTATCGCTTTCGAAACGCTGCAGATTGGCGTCCGTGGCCCGCAGTGCCTTACCGTACGGCAATAGGTAATTTCGGGCGAAGCCGTTCTTCACCGTCACCACATCTCCCATTTGTCCGAGCTTGCGGATCCGTTCGAGCAAAATCACTTGCATGGCAGTACTCCTTAATTGGTGTCGAGCCGGGCTCTCATTCGGCACCAGGCGCCGGGGGAGGCCGGTTCGCGGAAAAGCGTTCGCGTAAATTGAAGATGGGATCGGCCATGCCGATGGTGGCTATAATCAGCGCAATCCAGCCAAAAAATATCAAGCCGATATAGACGCTGATCAGAATGAAAGGGCGCAACGGCGATAGCTTGCTCAACACGTGGATCACCACGAGTCCGAGCAGAACGTAGGCCACCACGAAAGCGCCGGCGAAGCCGACCGCCATGATGCTCAGGATGCCCGGCAACAAGGAGCCGATCAGTGAAGCGACGAATCCGATCGCGAATTCCCGTGGATAGCTCATTTGGCTGATATCCGGCCAGGGCCGAAGCGAATGCCCGGCATAGCCTGAGACGCGTCCGGCCGCCCACATATTGAAAACCATGGCCAGCATCCAGATCGCGGCGGAAAGGGCCGGGAGCGCGCGCGCCAGGAACGCGATCAGCTCTGTAATCTGCTGCTTGTCGAAGCCCTCAGGCGCCGCCGATTCGAGATCTTTAAGTAGCGTGTTCTCCATGATCTCTTGGAGGTTGCCGTAATAGGTCTGGGCGTCGAGGCCCAGCAGCGGAATAGCCAGCGCCGTGAGGGCACCCGCCATAACCGTGATCCAGGCGACCAGTTTGCCCGGCGGATACCATTCAAGCTGGTTCTCATCGGCCGTGCCTGGCGGCTGTCGGCACAACAGAGCAAGATAGGTGAGAATGGTAGCGGGGATGGCGAAGGTCACGAGGTAGCCAAGACCGACGAGCCCGCCGAGAAGGAGAGCAGCAAGTAAGCTACCGGCGACGCCGGCAATCGCGACGCTCGCGGTGCCCCAGCCTAGTCCGACCACGAACAACGGCAGCGGCGTCAGATAAAACAGCGGCAACGCGAACAGGGCGCCGGTGGTGGCGGACGCGAATAGCAGGCCCGAAGCCGCGCCCGCGAGGATTCTTATGAAGGTCAGATTTGCCATGTCGTCGAGCTGTCCCGCTTACTAGGAGCGGTTAGAGACATCATCCAATTGGATCCGTCCCAACCTTTAGGCCGTCTGTATTCCCGCTTTATTCCACCAAATAGGGGAGCAGACCCAAAAATCGTGCCCGTTTGATCGCACGGGCCAGTTCACGCTGCTTGATGGCGGAAACGGCGGTAATTCTGCTTGGAACGATCTTGCCGCGTTCCGAGACGTAACGCTGCAGCAGTCTTACGTCCTTGTAGTCGATCTTCGGCGCTTTATCGCCAGAAAACGGACAGGTTTTCCGCCGCCGGTAGAACGGTCTCCGGACCGGGAGTTGAGCAATATTCGTCATGACTTATCCTCGTCCGGCTTAGCGTCCTTCTTCTCAGCAGCGTCTGGCTCCTCGGCTTCGGCTGGCTTCTTAGACTCAGCTTCAGCTTCTTTCGCCTCGGCCTCGGCGGGCTTCTTAGACTCAGCCTCAGCTTCTTTCGTCTCGGCCTCAGCGGGCTTCTTAGACTCAGCCTCAGCTTCTTTCGCCTCGGCCACGGCGGGCTTCTTAGCCTCGGCATCCTTCTGCACAGGCGCCCTGTCACTGCCCCGTCCGGCGCCTCTGGCGTCGCGGTCCCGTCCACCGTCTCGACCGTCTCGGTCCCGTCCACCGTCGCGGCCGTCACGGTCGCGCCGTGGGCCGCGGCGGTCGTCGCGGTCCTGGCGCTTCATCATCGCTGAGGGACTATCGTCCAGCTCGTCGACACGGAGGGTCAGAAATCGAATGACGTCGGGCTCGATGCTCATTTGACGCTCCATCTCCGCCACCGCGGCGTGGGGTGCGTCGATGTTCATCAAGGCGTAATGAGCCTTGCGCTTCTTCTTGATTCTGTAGGCGAGGTTCTTGAGGCCCCAATACTCCGTCTTTCCGATGGATCCGCCATTGTCCTTGATAATGGACTGGTACGTTTCCATCAGCTTTTCAACCTGCTGCGCCGAGACATCCTGGCGCGCAAGGAACACATGCTCATAAAGTGGCATTAGGCAAAGCCTTCCCAGTTACATCCCGCACCGGCGCAAAGCCCCTCAGAAGCCTTTGAAATTGGAAGGCTCGAAAGAAGACCCAATAAGAGCGGAGACACCGGAAGCCGGATCCGTTTCGATCCTGCCGCAAATCCCCCGAGGAGAGAGCGGCCTTCCGTTCAGCCTCCAACCGGCGCGTCAACGGCGGCACTTATACGATTTTGCGACGACTTTGCAACAAAGATGCGCACAGCTCAGGGCTCGCGGACGAGCCGGGATCATCATATAGCTGACGCTGATTTGCCTCGAGCGGGCCGCGCTTGACAGGTCTCTCCAATCGGTGTCTTTGGCCCCGGGTCGAATCCGGCCCGTCTCTCAAGGAACCAGCATTGGCCAGACGTCGATTAACACTCCAATTCGGGATCTTTTCATTCCCGAGAGTTGCGATGATGGTGCTGAGTGTTGTGCTAAATACCATTCCTGATCATGTGAGGGCAGAATCTGATATAGAAATAATTAATGCTAATGCTAAAAATACTAAGAACAATATCTACAAGAAAAATATCTATATTTGTTCGCAGTTTGAAGGAATAAATAAAAAATATTTTTCAGAATATTTCAAAAAATATCTTCCACAAATAAAAATGCCAAAATTCACATTAAGCGATTTTCAATACGCCACATCAAAGGATTCGCTCTATCTTTTTGTTGGAAAAAAGAACATTGACGCAAAAACAGCCGAATGTCTGAAGCAGTTTCCAAAACAGGGGATTGTTGATATCGCAATGGAAAGGGCGGCTCGGATCGGAACGAAGCCCGATTATTATAAAATTCTTCGCTACGGAAAATATTATGGACCAGTCAATACTTCCATCGGATATGAACAACCAAAAGATGAATCATCTTTTATTATATTATTTCTTACGAATATACAAGAGCCAGAGAATTCTTCGGACGTCTTCGTGAACACATTTGGACTGAAAGACGATTGTTGCCGTGACAATCCCCTCCAGTAGAAAGCCGATGCCGGTACAAATCCCATGACCATCGCCTTTACCTTTCCAGGCCAGGGGAGCCAGCAGGTCGGCATGGGCGCCGAACTGGCAGAGGCCTATGCCAGCGCGCGGGAAGTCTTCGAGGCAGTCGACGACGCGCTGGCCCAACGTCTCTCGGCAATCATGTGGAATGGGCCGGAAGACGAGCTGACGCTGACCGAAAATGCGCAGCCGGCCTTAATGGCGGTCTCGCTCGCGGTCACCAGGGTGCTCGTGGGGGACAAAGGCATAGAGCTTGGCAAAGCGGTTCGCTTCGTAGCCGGCCATTCGCTCGGCGAATATTCGGCTCTCGCGGCAGCGGGCTCCATCGCGCTGGCCGATACTGCACGCTTGTTGAAGACTCGTGGTCAGGCCATGCAGGCTGCCGTGCCCGTGGGCGAGGGAGCTATGGCAGCACTGCTCGGCGCCGAACTGGAAGACGCCAAGCGGCTCGCCAAGGACGCATCCAATGGAGAGGTTTGCGAGGCAGCTAACGACAACGCGCCGGGCCAGATCGTTATATCGGGCGCCGCCGCCGCGGTCGGGCGCGCCGTCGAGATGGCTGCCGATTACGGCGCGCGGCGCGCGGTACTGCTTCCTGTAAGCGCCCCATTTCATTGCAGCTTGATGCAGCCTGCGGCACAGGTGATGGCCGAAGCGCTTAATGAGGTACAAATCAGCTCGCCAGCAGTTCCATTGGTCGCCAACGTCACCGCCGGTGAAGTCACCGATCCGGGCGAGATACGCGAGCGGCTGGTGCAACAAGTAACCGGCATGGTGCGTTGGCGGGAGTCGGTGGGTTATATGGTGGAAAAGGGCGTTGGCAGCCTTTACGAGATCGGCGCGGGCCGCGTGTTGACCGGGCTTGCACGTCGGATTGAACGGGATCTGAATGCCAAATCGGTCGGCACGCCGGAGGAAATCGACGCTGCGGTTGAAGCGCTCGAGACCAAATAGCCAAGGTTAGGAATCAGCGAATGTTCGATTTATCGGGAAAGGGCGCTCTGGTAACCGGCGCGTCGGGCGGAATAGGCGGCGCCATCGCACGCGACCTGCACGCCTCGGGGGCGACGATTGCGATCTCCGGCACGAGGAAGGAAGCGCTACAGGGGCTGGCGGACGAGCTGGGATCCAATGTCCATGTGCTGCCCTGTGATTTGCGCGACCGGGAAGCGGTCGAAAAGCTGGCGGGCGAGGCGGAGGAGGCAGTGGGACAACTCGATATCCTGGTGAACAATGCCGGTATCACCCAAGACAATCTTTTCATGCGGATGCGCAACGAGGAATGGGATGACGTCATCGCCGTCAACCTGACTTCCGTTTTCACCCTAACCCGAAGCGCGCTGCGCAACATGATGCGGCGGCGCTATGGGCGGATCGTGAACATCGCATCGATCAGTGGAATCATCGGCAATCCGGGTCAGCCCAACTATGCGGCATCCAAAGCCGGTTTGATCGGTATGACCAAATCGCTTGCCCGAGAGGTCGCGTCGCGGAACATCACGGCCAATTGCATCTCGCCCGGCTTCATCGAGACAGCCATGACCCATGTGCTCAACGAGAAGCAGGTGGAGGCCATAGCGGCTGCGATTCCCGCCGGTACCTTCGGAAAGCCGGATGACGTGGCGTCATCTGTGGTATTTCTAGCAAGTGATGAGGCCCGTTACATCACCGGCCAAACCATTCATGTGAACGGCGGAATGATAATGGTTTAAGGGGGTGTTTTGCCGCGCGCGCGCAATAGAATTAGCTAATGCAAAACACCGCCGCAAACATGGATTCCGGCATTCTAGTCAAGGGGAATAAAGTGTGTTACCAAGCCGCCGCATTCTTGGGGGCAAAGGTCCGCGTGCCTTTCCGTCGCGACAATCGGCTGAAAACAGCTACCCAGAATTCGAAGGCAGCAGCACGAGCTTCACTTGAGGCCCCGTGATTTATCGGATTTAAAGACAAAATATATGAGGCGGAGAAATGAGCGATATTCCGGATCGGGTTAAGAAGATCGTCGTTGAGCACCTTGGTGTCGAGGGCGACAAGGTGACGGATAAAGCGAGTTTCATCGATGATCTTGGTGCGGACAGCCTGGATACCGTTGAATTGGTGATGGCTTTCGAGGAAGAATTCGGTTGCGAGATTCCTGACGATGCCGCCGAAACCATTCTTACCGTCGGTGACGCGATTAAGTTCCTCGAAAAGAACTCAGCTTAGATCTCCAGATGTTTTTGTGACGTGCGTTGGCTAAACCGGTGGAACCCGGCTGCACGATTAACTTAGCGCCACTAGTATCTGATTTCCTTAGGGAATTTGGCGATTCACAGCCCCATTGAATGATATATGCGACGCGTCGTCATAACAGGCATAGGCATGGTTTCGCCGCTTGGATGCGGCGCGGAGACGTCTTGGAACCGTCTGATAGCCGGTGAGAGTGCTGCCGGGCGCATTGAAGGCTTCGACGTTTCAGACCTGTCTTGCCAGATTTCATGCGCGATACCGCGCGGCGACGGCTCCAACGGCACTTACAATCCCAACGACTGGGCAGAGCCCAAAGAGCAGCGCAAGGTCGATGATTTCATCATCTTTGCCTTGGCCGCTGCCGACCATGCGCTGTCGGACGCCGACTGGCGGCCCGATACGGATGAAAAGCAGGCGAGATCGGGCGTTCTAATCGGATCGGGCATTGGCGGCTTGCAAGGAATTGAACAGGCCGCGCTTCTGTTGGAGCACAAAGGTCCTCGCCGGATCAGCCCGTTCTTTATTCCAGGACGCCTGATCAACTTGGCATCGGGCTATGTTTCGATCCGCCATAAATTGAAGGGTCCAAATCACGCCGTTGTCACGGCCTGCTCCACTGGCGCTCACGCGATCGGCGACGCCTCAAGGCTGATCGCCCTCGACGACGCCGATGTGATGGTAGCGGGAGGGACCGAATCGCCGCTCTGCCGGCTAGCGATTGCGGGCTTTGCCGCTTGCCGCGCACTCTCCACCCATTTCAATGACGAACCGGAACGGGCTTCGCGCCCCTATGACAGGGACCGGGACGGCTTCGTGATGGGTGAGGGCGCGGGCATTGTGGTGCTGGAGGAACTGGAGCACGCAAAGGCGCGCGGTGCTAACATTTACGCGGAGATCGTGGGCTACGGTCTCTCGGGCGACGCTCATCATATTACGGCTCCCGCCGAAGATGGCGATGGCGCCTATCGCTGCATGGCCTCCGCCATCCGTCGCGCCGGAATCGAGCCGGCCGACATCGATTACATCAATGCCCATGGCACATCGACGCCGATGGGAGACGAAATCGAGCTCGGCGCGGTTGAGCGGCTGTTTGGGAATGCAACAGGCAAGCTCTCGATGTCATCGACCAAATCGGCAATCGGTCATCTGCTGGGAGCGGCGGGTGCGGTGGAGGCGATCTTCTCGACATTGGCGATTCGCGACAATATTGCGCCGCCCACGCTCAATCTCGACAACCCTTCAGTGGAGACCGCAATCGATTTGGTTCCCCATAAGGCCCGCGAGCGCGAGATCGACACGGTGCTAAGCAATTCCTTTGGTTTTGGCGGTACAAACGCCTCCTTGATCCTCGCGCGCCACCAAGCCTAATCGCTCCCAAGGCACAATCACATTTGAGCCTCCCGCCGATCGTTCGATGTTTCGCCATAATTCAACTGGAAAGTGGGTCAGGATCATCAGAGTAAGGCGTTACTGGTGAATCACGGCGGCGACAGAGATATTCAGTCGGATGTGGCCCAATCATTGGCGAGCATGGCCGCCAATGACGACTTGCAACCCACAACACGACCCCGCAGCCCAGCGGAAGCGCTAGAACCCGCACGGGCTCCGGAACCGCCGAAGCGGAGGAACCGTAGGCGTATGCATCCCTTTTTTGCCGTCCTGAATGGCATGATGACGATGATCGTCATCGCCTTTCTAGGCCTGGGCGGCCTGCTTTATAACGCCAAGACCCAGTTCGACAGGCCGGGTCCGCTCGATCACTCGACGGTGGTCGTGATCCCGAAGGGCGAGGGCGTCAACGCCATTGCCGCCCGTCTCGAGCGTGAGGGTGTGATCAGCGACCGGCGGCTGTTTGTAGCCAGCGTGATCTATTTCAAGGCTCAGGACCGGCTACGCTATGGCGAGTACAGCGTCGAAAAGAATATGAGCATGCGCGACGTCCTGGACACATTGGTCGAGGGCCGGGCGATCCTACACAAGGTGACCATTCCCGAGGGCTATACCAGCTGGCAGGTCGTGGAGCGGCTGAACGGCCACGAGACCTTAACCGGGGAACTGGCAGTGCTGCCGGCGGAGGGCAGCCTGCTTCCAGATACCTACAGGTTTTCGCGCGGATCGACGCGCAAAGAGATCATCGAACGGATGCAGGCGGAACAACAGAAATTCGTCGCCAAGCTATGGAAAAACCGGGCGCAAGGCCTGCCATTCAAAACGCCGATGGAGGCGATTATTCTGGCCTCCATCGTGGAGAAGGAAACCGGCAAGTCGGATGAGCGCGCGAGGGTCGCGGCAGTGTTCGTGAACCGTTTGAAGAAGGGCATGAGGCTCGATTCCGATCCGACGATTATTTACGGCGTGTCGGGCGGGAAGGGGAGCCTTGGTCGGCCAATCCTGCGAAGTGAACTCGAGAAGCCAACTCCCTATAACACCTATCGAATTAGAGGCCTGCCGCCGACGCCCATCGCCAACCCCGGCCGTGCGTCGATCGAGGCGGTGCTTAGCCCTGCCCAGACCAATGATCTCTACTTCGTAGCCGATGGAACAGGCGGCCACGTATTTTCGGGTTCACTCGCGGAGCACAATAGGAACGTTGCTAAATGGCGTGTCGTCGAGCGACAAATTCGCGAGAGAGAGGCGGCTGAGCGCGCCGCGCGCGAGGCTGCCGGCGAGCAGGTTGCCGCAGTGCCAGGAGGCGTCATCTTGCCGGGCTTCAATTCGACCGGCATGGCCGGCCTGCCGGCGGGATCGACAATTGGAAATTTGGCGATACCAAGCGATTCGGCGCTTTTGGACCCGGAATCAATTGGCTTGGGTTCAGCGCCGAGCCAAACGCCAGCCAGGCAAACCGCCTCCGTGCCATCGGTTCCTCTACCGACGCGCAATCCGCGGCTGAGGTAAGTCTCAAATTAGAACTGCCTAAGCCTGCTAGACGGCTTGCGCCGCTTGTTGGTCATTGCGCGACCAAGTACAGTTTCACCGCGCGTAGGTCGCGATCGGCCAAGAAACACAGGCAAACTGGCGTGGCGGAAAGCCAATCGGACGGGGGTCCATGACACTCAAGAGCATGACTGGCTTTGCCCGTGGCGACGGACGCTTCGGCTCGATCGATTGGCATTGGGAAATTCGAACATTGAACTCCCGCGGCCTAGATATCCGGCTGCGTTTGCCCCATGGATTGGAAGGTCTTGAGGCATCGGTCAGGGACGCCTGCAAGCGTCATTTCGCCAGGGGCAATTGCCAAATCAATCTTTCGATTCAGCGAGAAGCGAGCGGTGCCCGCGCCCGTCTGAACGAGGCGATGTTGGCAGACATTGCCGCGATCATTGAGAAGGCGAGGGGCTTGGTGGATGCGCCGAAACCCGCCTTAGACGGCCTGTTGGCGATAAAGGGCGTAATCGAATACGAGGAACCCGATGACGAGCCAGATGCCGAGGCACGGAACCAGGAGCTCATAAAGGATTTGGATCGCGTGCTGGACCAAGTCGTCACAGCCAGACTTGGTGAAGGTGCACATCTGAGCAATGCCATAAAGGGGCAAATCGACGAGATTGAGGAACTCGTGGGTGTTATCGAAGTCTCGCCGGCGCGCACGCCCGCGGCCATAGCTGAGCGCCTGCAAGAACAAATCTCCCGCCTGTTGCAAAACGGAAGCGAGTTCGACCAGCAGCGGCTGCACCAGGAAGCGGCGCTATTGGCGACCAAATCCGATTTGAATGAGGAGCTGGAACGGCTCAAAGCCCACGTCTCCTCCGCCCGCGAGCTGCTGAAGCAGGACGAGCCGGTTGGCCGGCGCCTTGAATTCCTTTCTCAAGAATTCAATCGCGAAGCCAATACGATTTGCTCCAAATCCAATGACGTCGATGTCACCAATGCGGGCCTTGCCTTGAAGGCGGTGATCGACCGCATGCGCGAGCAGGTGCAGAACATTGAGTGACGCCTCGACCAGCGTGAAGCGGCGAGGGCTGATGCTGGTGCTCTCCTCGCCCTCGGGCGCCGGTAAAACGACGATTGCCCGTGCGCTCTTGGAGGCGGACGCGGGCGTCCAGATGTCCGTGTCAGTGACGTCGCGCGAGCCCAGGCAAGGCGAGACCGATGGCGAGGACTATCACTTCGTCGATGCCGACAGATTCAAATCAATGCTGGACCAGGACGAGTTTCTCGAATGGGCGGTGGTGTTCGACAACTCTTACGGCACACCCAAGGAGCCCGTCGAATCAGCGCTCGCTAAGGGCCTGGACGTATTGTTCGATATCGATTGGCAGGGAACCGAGAAACTGACCAAAACTTCTCAGAAAGACCTGGTCACGATCTTTCTGCTGCCGCCTTCCGCATCGGATCTGCAGGACCGCTTGACGCAGCGGGCGCAGGATCCGCCCGAAATCGTGCAAAAGCGAATGGCGGGCGCGAGCAATGAGATCCAGCATTGGGACGACTACGACTATGTGGTCGTCAACCGGGATGTCGAGGAAAGCTTGGCCGCGGTGCGGGCTATTCTCGATGCTGAGCGTCACAAGCGCGATAGACAAGTTGGGCTGGCCGAATTTGTTCGCAAGCTGCAGCACGATCTTTAGCCGCGGCGCAGAGTCGTCCCATTATCGGTAGTCAACTGTGTTTTCATAGATTCTGGCCAATTTGACGAATTGACCAACGTCCAACTGCTCGGGCCTCAGATTCGCAGGGATTTCAGCGCGTTCCAGCAGCTCCTCTGAATCATCCGCGATCTGCCGCAGACTCGATTTCAGCATTTTCCGTCTCTGACCAAACGCTGCTCCAGTGACCGCTTCCAGCGATTCCGGCCTGCAATCAGGCTCCGGCGCGGGCAGGGGCATGAACTCGACCAGCGCGGACTCCACCTTCGGCGGCGGCGTGAAGGCTTGGGGCGGTAGCGACAACAGAATGCGGGGCCGGGTGCGCCACTGCGACAGCACGCTGAGTCGGCCATAAGTTTTGGAACCAGGGCCCGCCACGATCCGGTCGGCGACCTCGCGCTGGAACATCAATACCATTCGGTCGTACCAGGGCGGCCAGGGTGAGGTTTTGAGCCAGCCAACCAGCAGCGGCGTGGCGACGCCGTAGGGCAGGTTGGCGACGATGCGCATCGGATGGGGTCTGAGAGATGCGTAATCGACCTCGAGGGCGTCCTTCGAGAGAATGGTGAGGGCGCCTGGATAATGGTTCGCAATGTCCTGCAATGCCGCCAAGCATCTGGAATCTCGTTCGATCGCGATGACATGGGCCGCGCCCTCGAGCAGGAGCGCTCGCGTCAGTCCGCCGGGCCCAGGTCCGACCTCCAACACGGTCACACCCTCCAGTGGACCCGCTGCCCTGGCGATACGTCTTGTGAGATTCAAATCGAGGATAAAGTTCTGGCTCAAGCCTTTTCGGGCCGTGAGCCCCAGCCGGGAGATCACCAAGCGGAGAGGGGGCAGTCCGTCAGGGCTCGTCACACCATTACCGCGGCCATGCGCAAAGAGATCGCGTCGGCGAGCCTGAGTGCTTGCAAGAAACTGCTTGGGTCGGCTTTTCCAGTTCCAGCCAGGTCATAGGCGGTGCCGTGATCAGGCGAAGTGCGAATAAAGGGCAGGCCCAGGGTCAAATTGACTGCGCGTTCGAATGCCAATGTCTTGATCGGGATCAGCGCCTGGTCATGATACATCGCGATAGCCGCGTCGTACCCTTGGCGTGCCGAACGATGGAACATGGTATCCGCCGAGAAGGGCCCCGAAGCACGAATGCCCGCCGCCCGAGCTTGCTCGATTGCGGGCGCGATCACGTCGAGCTCCTCGTGGCCGATGGTTCCTGCCTCGCCTGCGTGGGGATTAAGGCCGGCGATGGCGATCCTTGGAGACGGGATGCCAAAATAGTTCTTCAAGCCTTCATCGGCGGCTCGAATCGTGCGGCCGATCAGGTCTGTAGTGAGCCGTGATCCGACTTGGCCGAGCGGGATGTGAACTGTGACAGGTACAACTTTGAGCTCTTCGCAAACAAGCATCATTACGGGTTCAGCAGGTTCGCCAGCCGAGCTCTGCGCAAGGGCCGCCAGGAATTCTGTATGGCCCGGATAGTCAAAGCCGATTTCGTATAGCCGCGCCTTGTTGATCGGATTGGTGACGAGCGCCCGGGCCTCACCGCGTTCAACCAAAGAGACCGCTTTCTCGATCGACGCGATAGCGGCCGCACCACCTTGGGGCGTCGGCTTCCCTGCAAAGATTTCTCCGGCGCTGCCTGCAGGTATTACGCACACGGCATCTTGGTGGGAACCAAATCCCTCGGCTGGCGAATCGACAACAGCAATGCGTGCCTTGAGCCCTAGAACTTGGGCGCGCGCGCCCAGCACTTCTGGATCGCCGACAACGACAAAGGGCGGAAGCTGGTCCTTATTTCGCCTATGCCAGCAGGTGAGCGTGATGTCTGGGCCGATACCGGCGGGGTCGCCCATGGTGACGGCAACCGGCAGCGTTTTCGAGGGGACAGTCGACATAGGTCTCACATCTTGGCTTGCGGTCGCCAAGCCGGAGACCGTCAGCGGTACTCGATATAGGACTCCTGGCGAAGATCGCGCAGATAGCGGTTTGCAAACGTGTTGAATTCCTGCTGACGCAGCCTTGACTCCACCGCCTCGCGCTTCTTCTCCTCGTCCTCCTTCACGGTGCCGCGATCGCAAACGGCATAAAGCTCAACAGCCTTCGAGGTCAACATCGCCGGCGTCATTTGGCCAACTTTGGCTTTTAGCAGGATCGCCCGAGAGGGCTGGCCGATTCTGTCGGTCGTCTTGCGTTCCACCGGGCCTACGGAGGCGTTTTGCACGCTCGCGGCAAGCTTCGAAATATTCTTACAGCCGTTGAATTTCTTGCGCAGATTTTCGGCCTCGACAAATCGGGCGGCGATGGCGCTCTGGTCGGCATTTTGCGGTAGTTTGATTTCGATCCGCTGCAGCTGCAGCTCAGTCTTCTTGGCGTTGGGATCGTTCTTTTCCGTCTTCATGGCCTTGTCGATTTCGGCCGAGCTCACGGCGATTTGACGCCTGAATTTGCGTCGAATAACGGCACGCCATCCGACCATGGCTTTGAGCCGCGTCTTAAACGTGGTCGGACTCACGCCCAATTGCTTCAAAGCTTCCTGCATCTGCTCCGCAGACATATTGCTGCCTTGTGCGACGCGAGACATAGAGTCGTTAATCTGCTTGTCCGACACCGCTATGTTGAGCTTCTTGGCTTCCTGAAGCTGGATTCGCTCGTTTATCAGGTCTTCGATGACTTGCTTGCGCAGTTTTTCGGTCGATTTCTGCCGGGTCGTGGCGGAGATGAACCGGACCCGTTGGACGACGTCGTAGGCCGAAATCGGCTCATCGTTGACGAGCACGACTATTTTGAGCTCGCCCTCGGCACGAGCTTCAGCGGAAAGACAAAGCGCAAGCATCAGGATGGATGCGAGGCATCGACCTACCGCTAAGAGAATACGCTGCTTCATCGCCGAGCTATCCCGGTTTCTGGGTCGATATTGGGTGTCTTGGGCGAGCTTAATCCTTGCCTCCGAACCATGTCCTCAAAATGGCATGAATTGCAAATCACGGCTCGGCACGGCTTAAGGTGCCCGAGGCGCGCATCCGAGCAGGCGCGCGCTAACCTCCAAATCCGCCGGAATCGATGTCGAACGCGCCGAGATGTTTGAATTCGAAGCGCAGCGATATGGTTTCGTCCGGCCGGATGTCGCGATCTTGAATGAAGGATTGCGCATAGGAAACGGTGAGGGCGAAGCAGTCATCGGAGTACTTCAAGCCAATGGAGTCCGTGACCTGCTGATCCCTCGAGATGTCGTATCGGACCGAGCCGATCAGCGACCAGAATTCGGTCAAATCCAAGCTGCCATTGGCCAGGATCTCTTCGCGGACATCGCGAATCTCGATCAGCTCTTCGCCTCTAATCTCCGGCTTATCCAGCTGCTGCGAATAAGTCGCCGAGCCCTTCGCCGGACCAATCGATATGGTGGACGTGAGGTCGGCACGCTTCACTTCGAAGGTGTTTTCGTCAAAGCGCGTCTGGGCAATGAAGCTCAACTGATTTACCGGACGAACATAGAGGCCGGTTACGTAGTCCGAGACCGCGCTCCTTAAACCGCTCTCATTGCGGAATTCAAACGGATTGTCGCCTGCGACCTGATAACTCTGACCCACGACGGCGCGAACATAGCCGCCGCCATCGGCTTGATACGTGTAACGCATGCCAACATTGGCGCGGGTGCCGGACTCTATCCGGTCGTAGCCGGAGAATTTGTCGATGTCGAACAGAAGGGTGTCGTCGAAGACGAGGCTGAGTGCATCTTCGTTGGGAATATCGTCCTGATCGCCAACGTTGGGCCTTGCGATGAATTGGCCAATGGGTTCTACGACATGGGAAGCGTTGGCGCTTCGTGCGACGAACGGATAGCGGTATTCGACGCCACCGGTGACCATGCCGCGGGCAATATTGGTTTCCTCGCTGAGCTCGTCGGTAAATGGATTGACCACGTTCGAAACATTGTAGAGATCGCCGCGAGCGGAGAAGAAGGGCGTTAGAATCTGGCCACCTGGGCTGATCATCGTGCGGCGCCATTTCAGCTCATTAATCAGCCGATTCGAGTCCGCCGCATCGTCGCTTGTGAGGCTCATCACATTGCTGTCAAAGGCGACTTCGCCGCCGAACACGGGATCCGAATAGATGTAGTTGTAATCGATGATCGGATGGACCCTGGATTCCGCCGCCGCCGTATCGTTGACGGTCAAGGCACCGAATTGATAGAGCCGCGCGTCGAAATAATTACGCTCGCTGATCCCGGTCAAATGGATGTCGTTCACACGCTCGGTGGCGAGGATACTGTCGAGCCGATAGAACCGGCGGAACGTATCATCGGTTTCCGCCGTGATATCCCAGCCGTAGCTCCAGAACTCGTTGATATCGAATTCGCCGTCGGTCTTGACGCTGCCGCGAAAATCCCGATTGCCTGGCGAGATATCCCTGTCATCCCACTGGTCGATGCCGGCAAGCTCGACCGTGTAGCGGCCATTGGCGGTGCGTTGCCGCCACTGACCTTTGACGACCACACCATTCCTCTCCGTAAACAGCGGACTGAAGGTGAAGTCGTAATTCGGCGCCAGCGCGAAGTAGTACGGAATTTCGGTGGTGAAGCCGAGATCGTTGGAGTGGCCGAAGCGCGGGATCAGGAAACCCGATTTGCGCTTGACCGAAGGATCGGCATGCCTGAAGCGCGGCAAATAAGCGACCGGCACGCCCCACATCTCGAATGTGGCATCCTCATAGGCAATCGTCGCCTCGGACCTCTTATGAATGACCTTTTCGGCCTTGATGCGCCAGGTGGGTGGCTTTTCGGGATCGTCTTCGCACGGCTTACAGGGCGTGTAGACGGCTTTGTCGAACACCGTGGTCTCACCGCTCTCGCGATAGGCGCGCGAGGCGGCAATGCGGGCATCATCGCTGGTGACGATCTTGAGCGAGCGGATAAATCCGTCGCGGAAATCATCCGTCAGCGTGATTTGGTCGGCTGTAATCTCGGCCCCATCCGGCTCCTTGATCCGGACGTCACCCTCCGCGGCGAGCGTGTTGCTGGACTGATCGTAGACGACCTTGTCGGCAAGTAGCGTGTAGTTGCTGTAGTAGATCTCGACATTGCCGCGGGCGGTGACCTTGTTGTTTTGGTTGTCGTAGATCATCTCATCTGCTTGCAGCAGCATGGGCAGATTGGGGTCGATCTGCTGCGCGTCCAGCCCGGCCAAGGGTTTCTGCGATTGGGCGATGGCAGAGGGAGCGGCCATCGTACCCGCGAGGGCAATGATTGCACCGCCTATGGCCAGATTCAGGACACTGCGAGACGCAGTTCTTCCCCGCTCCGCCATTCGATAGAAGGCCAAGCCGAGCCGGCGCCTTATGTGCTCAAGCACGGGCATGCTCAGCCATCCTCCTGGTAAAGCAGAACGGTTAGAGTGAGGAAACTCGCGAACAGAATTGGAGTCCACGCGGCGATCAAGGGCGAGGCCAGGCCCGCAAGGCCCAGGTTCCGCGAGACTTCCGCCAATACAAAGAACAGAAAGCCGGCGCCCAAACCGCCGATAATCATCGACCGGATCCCGCCGAACCGGAACGCTCGCAGCGAGCAAGTGGCCGCCAGCAGCACCATGACCGCCAGCAGGAACGGTCTCGACAGCAGCATTTGATATTGCAGCTTGTGACGCCGCGCCGGCAGCCCGGCCTTGTCGGCAATCTCAATGAATTTGGGCAGCTCCCAGAACGATACCGAAAGGATCGAACCCAAGCTGTCGCGAACCTGGGTTTGGGTGAGATAGGTCGAGACCACATAGCGCTCGTAGTGAGCGGGCTCGCGGCCCACCGCGCTTACCCAGACATCGTGCAATTCCCAGCGTCCATCCTTCAATTCCGCGCGATCAGCTTCCAGTCGCTCGAAGAAATTGCCCTCCTTGTCGAACTGGAAGACCGAGACTCTCGTTAAGGTGAGGCCGCGATCCGAAGTGAAGAGGGCATGAATTACCGACTGGCCATCGACGCCGTCTTGCCGCAGCCAGGAGCCGGCGTTCGACGTCCGCATCAGCGATTTCTCTTTTCCGAAGGCCTCGGCATAGAGCCGGTCCGCATGGACTCGGGCTGTCGCCGCCAGCGGGTTGTAGAGGGTAACCGCCACGATCCCCAATGCGATTGCGACCGCAACACCCGGCAAAATGAACTGCCAAACCGACATGCCGGAAGAGCGTACGATCACCAGCTCAGAGGTCCGGCTGAGCAGCAGGAAGCCTCCGATGCTTCCGATCAGAACTGCAAAGGGCAGCACCAGCTCAGAGTAGGAGGGCAGGCGCAACAGCGACAGATAGAACAACTGCCACATCGGCACGCTGCCGTATTTACCGGACTGGCGCAGCAGCTCGATCATGTCGACCATGAAGATCAACAGCAGACACAGCACCAGAATGCCGATAATGGCGACCAGCAGGCGCCACGAGATATATCGGGAGATAGTCCCTATCAGGGTCATTGCGCCGGCCCCCGATGCTGGTCCGCGGGCCCGGAATTGTTGGGCCACAGTCGTTTGAGTGCAGAGCCGAGCCTTGCTGGCAAATCGGTCACCGCGCCAGCCCATCCGATTGGGATAAGCCGTCCATCGGTGGCGACTGCCGCCAAGACGATCGCGCCCAATGGAATCGCGTAGACGAGGATCACGGCTGAAGCGTGTATGGCGGACAGATTCATCGCGATTAGGCCGCCAACGCGCACCGCCACGGAGAAGCTAAAGGCGGCTAACACGCTCCCGAATCGGCTTTGCCGTACTGTGTGCGCGCCGCCCAGGAACATGATGGCAATTAGGGCATAGGCGAAGGGGTAGAGCGGCGTCGCGAAACGGTTATGCAGTTCCGCGCGGAACTTGCCTTTCCGTTTCTGGTAATAGGAATCTTTGGGATCGGGATAGAGCAATTCCCCGATATACCGGGCCCGTGGCTTAACCTCCTTGAATGCCGTCTTCGGCCCGAAGCTGCTGATGTCGAAGATGTATTGGTCGAACTTTACGATCCGAACGTTACCGTCATCCCTCTTGGCTTCACGGCGGTGGATGTGGCCGTTCGTCATGGTCAGATAGGCGTTATCGTCCACCTTGACGATGCGACCACGCTCGGCAAGAAAGCTCAATACCTGCTCGGGCTTACGCGTGTCATGCACCAGCAATCCTAGGAGATCGCCATTGAGGGCACGGTCCCTGATGTGGAACGTCAGTCCCTTTTCGGGGCTCGAGAAATGGCCAGGACGGAGGACCTGCGATATCAGGTCGGTGCGAACCTGAATCACGTAGGAGCGGAGCTTTTGCATGCTCCATGGCTGGACGTAGAAATTAACCGATATGATCAATAGCGAGACCAGAGCCGCCAATACGAGGAACGGCGTCGCGAAGCGCCAGATCGGCGTTCCCGACGCGGTCATCGCAATCAGCTCGCTATCGCCGTTGAGCCGGTTCAGGGTGTAGAGGCACGACAACAGAAAGGCATTGGGAGCAATAAGGGCAAATAGATTTGGGAGGGCCAGCATGGTCATTTTCAGGAACACGAAAACCGTCTGTCCCTGGGCCGTGAGCAGCTCAAGACGGCTGAGCGCCGTTGCCAGCCAGACTATGGCTGTCAGCGTCAGCAGGATCAGCAGGAAAGAGCCTGCAGCCTGGCGAAAGATATAGCGGCTAAACAGGTCCATCGGACCAGCCGTGCTCCCCCGTCTATTATGCCCGCTAGCCTCGCGCGATTTTTTATCGGCTAACGGGCTGCCATCTATTTGTGCCCAAACGACTTTTCATCACTGTAACATGGCGGAATTTCGGCTGCCTACGATGGCTTGCCAAATCACGAGCGAAGAGTTTGCGACCGTGGCCGGAATGCCACAGATTCCAGCATTTTTCCGGTTAAAGCCGTGCTAAACAGGCGCTGAGGGGCGCTCGTCGCGTTGCAAACGTCTGGACGGGCGTCCCAGGAGTTGAAAACCGAATCGCGGGGAGATGTATATGAGCAGGCCTGCCAGCATTTCATTTTCGGAAATCAAGCTACCGGACCAGGGCGTTCTCGTCGTGCTGGCGGAAGAGGGGCCCAAACTTGGCCCATCGGCGAAAGCGCTAGACAAAAAGAGCGGCGGTGCGATCGCGCGCGCCATGAAAGTTAGCGGATTCAAGGGGAAAAAGCGCTCATCCGTCGACCTGATGGTGCCCCAAGGATTGAAATTGGCCCGGCTGCTTGTGGCGGGTGTCGGCAAGCTGAAGGATTACAGCGAAACCGATTGGCTCGCGCTCGGTGGTGCGATTCGCGGTAAATTGCGAGGACAGGAGGGGAGTACGGCTCAGATCCTGGTGGAGCCGGCCAACCCTCGAACCACGCTCAAGGCTGATGACGTTGCCAATCTCGCATTCGGCGCATTGCTGCGCGGTTACAAGTTTGACAAATACAAGACCACCCCGCCAAAGGAGGGCGACGACAAGCCCGCCAACGATCTGAAACGAATCACAGTGCTCTGCAAAGGCGCCGCCACCGTCAGGCGAAGCTTTGCGAGCCGCAAGGCGATTGGCGATGGGATCATATTGGCCCGCGACCTGGTGAATGAGCCGGCCAATGTGCTGGGGCCAGCCGAATTTGCCAATAGACTGAAGTTGCTTAGTAAAACGGGGCTTAAGGTTGAGGTTCTGCCGGACAAGAAATTGACGGACCTCGGCATGGGCGCGCTGCTTGCGGTCGGCCAGGGCAGCGCCAGACCATGCCGGCTAGTGGTCATGCAATGGCGCGGCGGCAAGGCTCAGGCCAAGCCGGTCGCGTTTGTCGGCAAGGGCGTCTGCTTCGACACCGGCGGCATTTCACTCAAACCGCCGGCCGGCATGGGCGACATGAAGGGCGACATGGGAGGAGCGGCTTGTGTTGCTGGACTGATGTGTGCGCTCGCCGAGCGCAAGGCCAAGGTTAATGCGGTGGGGATCGTCGGTCTGGTCGAGAATATGCCGGGCGGCTCCGCGATCCGGCCGGGTGACGTGGTGACCGCGATGTCAGGCAAGACAATCGAAGTTCTCAACACTGATGCCGAGGGCCGCATGGTGCTGGCAGATGCGCTTTGGTATGCCCAGGAGCGCTTCAAGCCCGTGGCCATGGTCGATCTTGCGACGCTCACCGGCGCGATCATAGTTGCGCTGGGTAAGGAATATGCGGGCCTGTTTTCCAACAGCGACTCGCTCTCGAAGGATCTGGTGAAGGCGGGGGAGGAGACCGGCGAGAAGGTCTGGCGCCTCCCGCTTGGCCCCAAATACGACAAGATGATCGATTCCACCGTCGCCGATATCAAGAACATTGGCGGCCGCTGGGGTGGCTCGATTACCGCGGCCCAGTTCCTTCAGCGCTTTGTGAAGAAGGACGTTCCTTGGGCGCATCTCGATATCGCCGGCACCGCGATGGACGCGCCGAAGGACGAGATCAATCAGAGCTGGGGATCGGGCTTTGGCGTGCGGCTGCTCAATCGTCTTGTGGCGGACAACTACGAGGGCTGATTTCCCCGAAACGGGAGATTTCTGGGGTTCTATAACCAGTTATATTTTCCATAATATACCTTATGCGAATCCGATCCGGTTTGTTCGGAGGGCAAGACTTAGGCCAGTTCCCCGCCCCAACTCCTTGAATCTTCTGACCAAGGACCCGCTGCAATGACCGCGACTGTTAATCGCGAACGCACGGCATACCGTTTGTAGTTCCCGTCAAAGAATGCAAAAAACGAACTGCCGTGCGCGATTTTGGTGCTGCATCACACGGAGATAGCGATGAGGATTTCACGCATATCCGTCTTGGGTCTTTTCGGTCGTCTCAACCACGATCTGATGTTCAATCCCGATGAGCGGATAACGATCATGTTCGGTCCCAATGGGGTCGGCAAAACAATGATCCTTCGGATCATAAACGCCCTGTTTAGGCAGTCGCCCCGGGCTTTGGCATCTATGCCATTCAAGCAACTAGCAGTGACTTTCGATGATGGCTCCAGTGTCACCGTGTTCACGGGATTAACCAAATCGAAAACCAAGAAGCCCAGCAAGGACTTGAGGATTGCCTACAACGACGGGAAAAAGGAGCACTCGTTCGAACCCGCTTGGACAATTGATCCAGCAAAATCCCGGTACCTGTTTGATGAAATCGACGAGATCATTCCATCCCTTCGTCAAATAGGGCCTAAAGAGTGGAGAGACTTCGAGTCGGGCGAAACCCTCCAATTTGATGATGTCATCGAGCAATATGAAAGCGAGCTGCTGCCCTATTTGGACCCAAGGATGGTACCTCCGACACCTGATTGGCTAAAGGAAATCAGAGCGGAGATCCCAGTTCGATTTATTGATACCGAACGCCTTACTCATCAGCTCGAAGAACGCCGGCAGTCACCCCATCGGCACAGTGGTCGAGGCGGGTGGAAATCTCAGCGTACGGTCCGGCGGTTTTCGCATGATCTCGCCGAACGAATTCGAGATACCGTCTCCCAATACGGTGCGTTAGCCCAATCCCTTGATCGAACCTTCCCCGCGCGACTCGTCGAAGAGCCAGCAAAACCAGATTTCACCTTGGATACGCTTCGTCAGGAATTGGCCGATCTAGAATCTAAACGATCAAAGTTGGTAGAGGCGGGCCTTCTGCCTGAAGAAACCGAGGGCCTGCGAATATCGTTTAAGTTACCTTCATTAGAGGATGTTGATGAGTCTAAGCTTGGCGTTTTAGCAGTATATGCTCAAGATGCACGGAAAAAATTGAGTATTTTTGATGATCTATACGAAAGAATTGCTGTTTTAACACGTATCGCTAACTCTCGATTTTTGTATAAAACAGTAAAAATTCAACCAGATGGTCTTGAAGTGAGGAATCTCGACGGCTCAGTAATTCAACTTGAAATGCTTTCGTCAGGTGAGCAGCATGAAATCGTGATTCTATACGAGTTGCTTTTTCGTATTCCTGACAACTCATTCATTCTTTTCGATGAACCCGAGCTTTCGTTACACGTTGCTTGGCAAGATAAACTATTGGAAGATTTGGAAGAAATGGCAATGATTTCCAAGTTTCGCGTTCTTCTTGCGACGCATTCCCCGACTATTATCGGCGATCGATGGGATTTAACTGTGGAGCTCAAGGGCCCGGAGGATAAACCCGGAGGATAAATGATCTCGCGACGGCCCGTCTTTATCGCGACCGAGATTAAAATGAAGAGATCGCAATATCGGGGGACCTTTCTTATCGTTGAAGGTAGAGACGACAAGGTCTTTTGCAGACGTTTTGTCGACCCTTCGTCTTGCGCCGTCATCGTCGCAGAGGACAAGGAACGTGTTTGCGAAGTGATAAGAATCCTTGATCAAGATCAATTCGCCGGTGTCGTCGGCCTCGTCGATGCAGATTTCGATCATATCGAAGGGCGAGCCACGATTAGTCCTAATCTTTTTCCGACTGAGCTGCACGATCTCGAGTGTGTGCAAATCCGATCGGGTGCGCTCGATGCAGTTCTTGCAGAGTTTGGAAGTTTGGAGAAGTTGCTGCGTTTTGGCCCCGACGTTAGACCTGCTCTCCTAGAGGCCGCCTGCATGATCGGATATCTGAGATTGCATTCTCAGAGGTGCCGGCTGGGTTTGCGTTTCGATGGGCTGCGATACAGCAGATGCATCGACAGCGACTCTTTGGGAATCGACGCAAAAGCATTGGTTCAGGAGGTCAAGAATCGGGCTGAGCGGCCCGAAATATCGGATGACACGCTCTTGCAGGCCATAGAGGATATACAGGCTCTTGGATATGACCCCTGGCAGCTTTGCAATGGTACCGACCTCTTGGCCATTCTGTCGTTGGGCTTGAGGAGAGCATTGGGCACAAACAGCACGACGACCGTTACGATAGAACAATTGCGTCAGATATTGCGAGCAGCATTTGGACATACGGAGTTCGCGGCTACAGATCTAAGGCGTCGACTGCAACGCTGGGAGGCCAAAAACCCCCAATTCCGCATTTTCGGTTGATTGGTCGTAGGCGCATCACAGCACTTCCTCAATCGAGCGACTAACTATCTCCTCTATTTGAATCTGAGAGGACACGGCTGCAATGACCTCAGACGCTCAAGCTAAGACCATCGACGATCTGCTGGGCATCATGGCCGCGCTGCGCGCTCCCGGCACCGGCTGCCCGTGGGATCTGGAACAAACCTTCGAGACCATAGCGCCCTACACCGTCGAGGAAGCCTATGAGGTGGCGGACGCCATCGAGCGCCGCGATATGGAAGATCTCAAGCAGGAGCTCGGCGATCTGTTGCTTCAGGTGGTCTATCACGCCCAAATGGCCTGCGAAGCCCGCGCATTCGATTTCGGCGACGTGGTGGATGCGGTGGCGACCAAGATGGTGCGGCGCCATCCCCACGTTTTTGGCGACGCCCAGGTGCGTGACGCGGTGGAGCTCGATGGCCTGTGGGAGAGGATCAAGGCCGAGGAAAAGGCCGAGCGCCAGAGCGATGATGGCCCGAGCAGCGTCCTAGCGGGCGTGCCCCGCACCCTGCCCGCGCTGACGCGCGCCCTAAAACTGCAACGCAAAGCAGCCCGCGTCGGATTTGACTGGCCTGATCTGGAACCGGTGCTGGACAAGGTGCGCGAGGAGTTGGCCGAACTCGAGGCGGCGCTTGGTGATACATCCGGTTCGGCGGAGGCCCGGGCTCAAGTTCATGCCGAGTACGGCGACTTTCTGTTTGCCGCCGCAAACCTGGCCCGCCATTTGGCGCTCGACCCCGAATCCGCCCTTAGCGCCGCAAACGGCAAATTCGTGCGGCGCTTTGAGCGCATCGAGATCATGGTGCGAGACTCAGGCCGCTTGATCGAAGATTTGGACCTGGCGCAGTTGGACCAGCTTTGGAACCAGGTTAAAGCCGAAGAAGCGGAAGCCGGCCAGGCGATCGCATAAGCAATTAAAGGCAGAGAACCATCAGCCGGCTTGACCCTGCAGTCGACGCATCAGTTTGTTCTTCTTTTCCGCCGAAATTCGCACGCTGTAGCGATAGCCCGTCGGCCCGCTGGCCCGGCGCGCCAACACTTCGCTGTTTTCGTGAATCCAGTTGATCAGCGCGCCATTTTTGGCGTCGAGCTCGAAATCCACCTTTTCATGGTTGGCGTCGATACGGTCCTGGATAGCCAAGAGCAGTTGATCTACCCCCTCGCCCATCGCAGCCGAGATGCACACGGCGTTGCCGCCGCTGCGCGATGCTGAATTCCTTGCATGCTCGAGTTCCGGCGCATCCAACAGGTCGATTTTGTTCCAGACTTCGAGCAGCGGTCGCTGATCGTCGCCCGCATCGATTCCCAACGCGTTCAGCACGTGTTCGACATCCGCCCGCTGGCTTTCGCAATTGGGATCGGACATGTCGCGGACATGGAGCAGCAAATCGGCCTCGACGACTTCCTCGAGGGTCGCGCGAAAAGCCGCGATCAGCGTAGTCGGCAGTTCCGAGATAAATCCAACCGTGTCGGAGAGAATGATGCGGCCAGTACCAGGCAGCGATACCTCTCGCATGGTCGGATCCAGGGTGGCGAACAGGAGATCCTGAGCGGATACGCCCGCACCGGTTAAGAGATTGAAAAGCGTGGATTTTCCCGCATTGGTGTAGCCCACCAAAGCGACGATCGGATAAGGAACCCGCTCGCGGCTTTTCCGATGCAGACCGCGGGTACGCTTGACCCGCTCCAGGTCTTTGTGAATCGCGGCGATGCGGTCTTGGATGACGCGCCGGTCGGCTTCGATTTGGGTTTCGCCTGGTCCGCCCAGGAACCCGAATCCACCGCGCTGGCGCTCAAGATGGGTCCAGGAGCGTACCAGCCGGCTCTTTTGATAGGTAAGATGGGCGAGTTCGACCTGCAGCCGGCCTTCCTTCGTCCGGGCCCGCCGTCCAAAAATCTCCAGGATCAAGCCGGTTCTATCGAGGACCTTGGCGCCCCAGGCCCGTTCCAGATTGCGTTGTTGGACCGGGCTCAATGGATGATCCACAATAACCAGGCTAGCGTCCTCGGCTCGGACCAGACCGCTCAGCTCCTCGACTTTACCTGAACCGAACAGCGTCGCCGGGCGCGGCCGCGCGACCGGCACAAAGCCCTCCCCGCACACATCGAGATCTATCGCTCGAGCGAGCCCGATCGCTTCGGCGAGACGCGCCTCGGATTGCTGGGTTCTGGCGGGCGAGAAATCATTCGTTCCTCTGCTCGCGCCGCCATTGGGCGCCGATTGATTGGCGCGCGCCAATACCGGGCACAGGACCAAGGCCCGCGTCCCGCGTCCCGTTTCGAGCGTTGATTTAGGCGATGCCGCCTTGCGCTTGCCGCGTCGACTCTTGAGCGGTTTGCCGTCCGAAATCCGCAATTATTCAGCCACGCTTTCTTCCGCTACCGGCTCGCTGGAATCGCTGGAATCGTTGTCATCGAGGAGCTGTATGGGCTGACCGGGCATGATGGTCGAAATGGCGTGCTTATAGACCAGCTGCGAATGACCATCCCGGCGCAGCAGCACGCAAAAGTTGTCAAACCAGCTGACAACCCCCTGAAGCTTGACCCCATTGACGAGAAAAATTGTGAGCGGCGTCTTGTTCTTCCTGACGTGGTTCAAGAAAGTGTCTTGTAGGCTCTGTGGTCGCTCTGCTGCCATTAGTTTTCCATTTTTGTTGTATGATACGCGCCTAATTTAGTTGGGAATCATGTCAAAAACTGAACACATGCGCATTACTGCAACCATTAGATGATGGTCCAGCCCTCAACCGCAAGTGCAGAATTGTGAAATTTCACAAAATCGTGCGCAATTTACACCATGGTACAACATAACGCGTAGCTCGGGAGACACAACTTCCGATCCCCCGGCGCTCTCGGGCCCCTCTCCGACCCTAGTCCCGCCAATAGGCGACACTCAACAGGCTCAACAGCACGACCACCTCGGTCCGGCCGAGGATCATGCCGCCGCAAAGCGCGAGCTGCGACCATGCCGACATGTCGGCAAAAGACGGTGCATTGGGAAAATCGACTACGCGGGTCAGTTCGTAGGCGGGCCCGATATTTCCGATGGCGCTGGCAGAAGCCAGGAAGGCACCGGCGAATGGAACACCGGCAGCCGCCAGCACCACGGCCAAGACTCCGATCGCCAAAATGAAGGCGGCGAAGGTTGTCCAGATTGCCGTCATCAATTCGACCTCACGGGACTCTCCGCCAAAGGCCGAGGGCCGCACGCCATGGGGATAAACCAGCAGCCGGAGCTCTCTTCCCAATTGGCGAAACATGGCCCAGACCCGGTGCACTTTTAGCCCGCCGGCGGTCGAAAAGCCGCCTGCGCCGACAACACAAATCGCCAGCACCACCATGAAGGGAACGAAGCTGTGGGCGCGCTCGGAAACTAGGAACCCGGTCGTGGAAAGCAGGGAAGCCGCCGCGGCGAAACCTAAGGCAATCCCGTCGAAGACTGCGCGGATGCCTGTGATCGGGCTCTCCTGCAGCAGCATGACCGTTATGGCCGTGCCCAGCACGAGGACAAATAACCCGATCAGAAAGGGCTCACGCATTTCCTTTACCACGGTCCAGCGGCCGAAGATTACGGCCTGGACCCAGACGATGCTGACGGCACCCAGCAGCATGAAGATCGCCAACACGATCTCGGCCATGGACGACCCGTACAGGGCGATGGTTCCCTCGCGGGGCATGAAGCCCCCGGTGGAAACGGTTGAGAGCGAGAGACAGAAGGCGTCGAAGGCAGGCAATCCCGAAAACAGCAGGCCTAAAAAGCACAGCACCGTCAGGGAGCCATAGATCAGAAAGATCGTGCGGCCGGTCTCGGCCAGGTGGCGTGCGGTGCGCTGTTCGCTTCTTGCCACCAGCCTGAATTGCCGGTCCAGAAGATCGCCGCCAACCAAGGGTCCAAGTACCGTCGCCAAAATCAGCAAAGTGGCAAGACCGCCCATCCACTGCAACACGGCGCGCCAGACGATAATTGCACTCGGCACGCTTGCCAGATCGACGATTACACTGGCGCCGGTCGTGGTGAATCCGGAGGCCGATTCGAAGAATGCAGGCACGAATTCCTCCGGAAAACCGGCGGCATAGAGCGGCAAGGCGCCTGCGAGCGGCACCACGAGCCAAACAGAGGCCAGAAGAAAGACGCTTTGACGCCGGCCACCGAGATATTCTTGACCGCGAAAGGCGATCAGCATGTTCACGCCGACAAAGCCGATCACCACGGCTGGGAATAGAAACGCTTCCACGACTGCGATCGAATCCAGGGCGACCGCGAATGCAGCGGGAATCAGCATTGCCGTCGCCGAGATGGCGAGCAGCCAGCCCAGAATGTAAAAGACTGCGAGCGCGCGCATTGGAGCCCAGGGGAGCCTAGAAGAACTCGAGGCTTACGCGGAACATTTGCTCGACGTCGCGGACATGTTCCGCCGTGACGAAAATGATAACCCGGTCATGGGCTTCGATCTTCGTGGATCCACTCGGCGTAACGACGTCGCCATTCCGCAATATGGCGCCAATTCGCAGGCCATCGGGCAGATCGAGATCACGCAAGGGCTGCCCCACCAGCGGCGAAGTTTCCAGCGCCTCGGCCTCGATCACCTCGCCTGCCCCATTGTGGATCGAGTGGACGGCGCGAATCCGGCCGCGGCGCACATGCTGCAAGACCCGCGAGACCGTGATGATGCGGGGGTTCACCTGGGCGTCGATACCCAGTGAACGCACGATCGATGAATAGCCGACCGAATTCAAAAGGCAGAGCGTGCGCTGGCAGCCCAGCCGGTTTGCCATCACGCATGAAAGAATGTTGGTCTGGTCGTCATTGGTAAGCGCCACCATGGTATCGGACTTGTCGATATCGGCTTCGCGAAGCACCCCCTGGTCGAGCGCGCTGCCATGCAGAACAACCGTCCGCTTCAGCTTGTCCGCAATTTCCAGCGCCCGCTCCCGGCTGCTCTCGATCAACTTTACGCGGATGCTCTCATGCAACTCTTCGAGACGGTTGGCGACGTAGAATCCAATGTTCCCTCCCCCAGCGATAACAACGCGGCGCGCCCGCTTCTCGCGATGGCCGAAGATCGCGAGCGTGCGGTCGACCTGATCCGTCTTGGCCACAAAGTAAGCGTCGTCCCCCACCATCAGCTGATCGGTTCCATGAGGCACGAATAGCTGGTCATTGCGGACCACGCCAACAACGACGGCGGGCAGATCGGGAAATAGCTCCGTCAGCTGCTCGAGCGGCGTATCGACTACGGGGCAGTCCTCTTCACAGATCACGCCCACGACCGAGACCTCGCCGTCTGCGAAGCTCGCGGTCTCGAAGGCACCCGGCAGGCTCAGCCGGCGCAGCACCATCTCGCCGACTTCGATCTCCGGCGAAATAATGACGTCGATCGGCATGTTCTCGCGGGAAAACAGATCCCGCCAATGGGACTCCAGATAGCTCTGCGCGCGTATCCGGGCGATCTTGGTCGGGATGTTGAAGATCGAATGTGCGACCTGACACGCGACCATGTTCACCTCGTCGTAAAGCGTGACGGCGATGATCATGTCGGCTTCCCTGGCGCCGGCATCGTCCAGCACTTCGGGATGGGAGCCGTGACCGACAAATCCACGAACGTCCAGCATGTCGCTGATGCGCTGCACCAACTCCGCGGAATTGTCGATTACCGAGACGTCGTTGTCCTCGGCCGACAATCTCTCGGCGATGCCAAACCCGACTTGGCCCGCGCCGCAAATGAGGACCTTCATGGTGAGAGTGCTGCCAGATGAACAACGGGGCGTAATGCCCGCCAAGTAATAGCCCAGGACGGCGGGTGTGCGGGAGTAATTTGTTCTAGCGCTTAACGGCCGCTGGAATCTCCAGCTTCATGCCTGAAAATCCGCCGTCAAGCGGCCTTCTCTCCGGTCCCGACGCCGAGCATGCGAAGCTTTCTATGAAGCGCTGAGCGCTCCATTCCAACGAACTCAGCCGTTCGCGAAATATTACCGCCAAACCGATTGATTTGAGCCATCAAGTAATCGCGTTCAAAAATTTCGCGCGCATCACGTAGCGGCAGGGACATCAAGTGCTCGCCGCCCGAGCCGTTCGGCGAGAGCGGAACAGCGGTGCCAATCTCATCAGGAAGCATGTCGGCGGTGATGATCGTATCGGGATCGCCGCCGCTCAAGATCAACAGCCGTTCGACATTGTTGCGCAATTGCCGGACATTGCCCGGCCAGTCATGGGATTGCAGAACCGCGATCGCGTCATCGCCAATGCGCCTTGGCTGTAAACCCGATGCGAGCGAGAGCTGATTGACGAAGTAGCGTACCAGCTCCGGGATATCTTCGCGCCGCTCCGCCAGCGATGGAACGCCGATCGGCACCACGCTAAGCCGATGGAACAGATCCTCGCGAAATGCTCCACCAGACATTTCCCGCTGCAGGTCGCGGCTTGTCGATGAGATAATCCGAACGTCCACGCTGACCATCGTTCCACCGCCGACGCGCTGGAATTTCTGCTCGACCAGGACACGCAGAATCTTGCCCTGGGTCTCGACCGGCATATCCGCGACTTCGTCGATATAGAGCGTGCCGCCATGGGCTTCTTCCAGGGCGCCAACCTTGCGCGGGCCGCCGGTTTCTTCAGTGCCGAATAGCTCGACTTCCATCCGGTCGGGCGCCATGGCCGCTGCGTTGAGCACGACGAAGGGACCGCCCGCGCGCTCCGAGTTGTCGTGCAGGAAGCGGGCCGCCAATTCCTTGCCGGTTCCCGATGACCCAGCGATCATCACGCGGCTATTGGTGGGCGCTACCTTGTCGATGGATTGACGCAGTTGGCTCATCGCAGCCGACTTGCCAATCATCTCGGCGCTTTGCGTGCTGCGCTCCTTGAGTTCACGGTTTTCCCGCCTCAGTTTTGAAGCCTCCAATGCCCGCGTTGTGATCAGCACCAGCCGATCGGCCTTAAAGGGCTTCTCGATATAGTCGTAGGCGCCCCGCTTAATGGCAGCCACCGCGGTCTCGATATTGCCGTGTCCGCTGATGATGACCACCGGCATGTCGGGATGCGACTTCTTTATCGCGTCCAGCACTTCAAGCCCATCAAGCTTGCTGCCTTGCAGCCAGATATCGAGAATCACAAGCGAGGGCCTGCGTTCCTCGAGCCCTTCCAGCGCCTCCTCGCTATCTTTTGCAACCCGGGTGCCGTGGCCTTCGTCCTCCAATATTCCGGAGACAAGATCACGAATATCAGCTTCATCATCGACAATAAGAATGTCAGATGCCATGGCTAGCTCCCTGCTTCTCGCCGCGGACGTCGTGCCGCTCTTCCGGCTTGTCCGCGCTTCCGTGGACGTCATCGTGAGCGCCCCGCTGGGTGGGTTCTACGATGGGAAATTCGAGCCGCACGCTGGCACCCCCGCTGCTGCCGTTGCGCTTGGGCGCATCGCGCAGTTGCAGAGTGCCGCCGTGCTGCTCGGTAACCTTTTGAACAATCGCGAGACCGAGGCCTGTCCCCTTCGCGCGGGTGGTCATATAGGGCTCGACGAGCCGGCTCCGGTTCTCAGAGGGCAGTCCAATACCGTTATCGACGACCTCGATGCTGAACCGGTTGCCCGTCACCTCGACCTTGGTGTCAATCTTGCCCTTATAGCCGCCGTCCTTCTGGGCATCGGCCGCCGCCTCGATGGCTTCGGTGGCGTTCTTGACGAGATTCGTGACGGCCTGCGAAATCAATCGCCGGTCACATAACGTGATGACAGGTTCGTCCGGCATCTCGACGTTGAATGTGATCTCGGGATCGCTGACCTGGAACAGGACCACCGCTTCGCGGACCAGGTCGCGCACATCGCTCTCTTCCATCACGGGTTTCGGCATCCGCGCGAATGACGAGAACTCATCCACCATGCGCCCGATATCGCCGACCTGACGGACGATGGTATCGGTGCACTGCTCGAAGACTTCGCGATCCTTCGTGATTTGGCTGTCATATTTGCGCCGGATCCGCTCAGCCGAGAGCTGAATTGGCGTCAGGGGATTCTTGATCTCATGGGCGATCCGGCGCGCCACGTCCGCCCAGGCCGATGTGCGCTGAGCGCTGACCAGTTCGGTGATGTCGTCGAAGGTGACCACGTAGCCGTAATCTTTGTTGCCGGCCCGCTCGGTGGTTACGCGCACCGCGAAGTTCCGCTCTTCGGTGTCGCGGAAGATGTTGACATGGTCATGAACCGGCACGTCGTCCTGGCCATGCGCGCGTTCAAACAGCGGCTCAAACTCGGGAACCACATCGCCCAATTTTCGGTCGATTAATTCCGACCTTGTGGCGTCCAAAAGGTGTTCGGCTGAAGGGTTTGCCAGCGTCACAATGCCTTCAGCATCTAGCCCGAGAACGCCGGCCGTGACGCCCGAAAGCACGGCTTCAATGAAGCGGCGGCGGTCGTCGAGCATTGTGTTGGCGTTTACCAGTTCGTCGCGTTGGCTCCGCAGTTCGGTCGTCATGATGTTGAAGGTGGAGCTGAGCTGATCCAGGTCACCCTGATCTCTGCTAACCGGTACCGCCACATTGAGATCGCCCGACGAGATTCGATCTGCCGCACCGATCAATTGCTGAATTGGGGAGACCAGCCGGTTCGCGAACCAAAGCCCGATCCAAATCGCGGCCAGCAACAGGGTCAGCGCGATGGCGACATACATTAGGCCGAACGCCACCTGAAGGCCGGTTCGGCGCTTCTCGAGGCTCTGATATCTTGCGACGCTCGCCTTGGTTGCCGCCAAGTGCTCGATAACCTTCTCGTCCACTTTGCGCAGGATATAGAGATAGGCATCGCCGTAATTATCGAGCTTCTGGACCGATGCCATCAGTATGGTGTCGCCCGCTTCGAACATGAAGGGACCGCCGCTCTTGGCCCTCTCAAAGGCCTTTTCCGGCGGCTTTCTGTATGGCGCTTCCTTGGATGGCGGTTGGGCAGCAGCGATCACCTCGCCTTGGCTGTTGATGAGATAGGCAAATGGCAGAGCACGGATCTGCGCTTGAGCGATCAAGAATTTGTTCAGCGTTTCGGGCCTCGATTTCACCAGCGCTACGGCCGCGTCCATGTCGCGCCCCATGGAAAGCGCTTGCGCTCTGATTCCCCGCGCGTGCTCGTTCAGATATGCATCGGCGACCTTCAAAGAGTTTTGAACAATCTCTTTGGTGCGGCTGGAGAACCAATGATCGAGCCCCCGGTCAAGCGATATGCTGGCAAATATCGCGAGCAGAATCGCCGGGACGACGGCGATACAGCTGAATAGGGAAACGATCCGAATGTGCAGACGCGCGCCAGCGGCTTGGCGCCGCCGTGCGCTCCATAGCGCAATCACCTGCCAGATGATCATGCCGAGCATGGCGATCGCCAGGATCGCGTTGATCAGGAGGACTGTAACCACCACCGTGTCGGTCGGCACGATGGGAGTGAGGCCGGTCAGTATCAGATAGGTGGCGAAGCCCGACAGCAGCGACAGGACCACGATGACCAGGCCCGCCACGAAAATCGGCTTATCGGTGGTTTGCAGCCCCGGCTCGGATGAACGGGGTGCGCCCCTATTGCCAATAACTGCCGTGGACATGAATTCCTTATCCTGGCCGTTCGCACTCAAACGCAGGCTAAGCCGCGCATACGTCCTTGGAAACTTTGTGAGATCGTTGCCTTCGGGCCATGGGTGGCGCCAGCCGGGTTACCCCTTCAACGGCACTCTACCAGCACAATCGTGGTGCACAATAACCACAATGTTGCAGTTTCGCGACGAATTATTGCGAAATTAGGACCGTGTCCACGAAAAAGGCGCGCCTGTGAGGCCGAAATTCGTGGCCGCTTTACCCTGGTGTGGCGGATTTGCCCCGGCTAAATGGGCGATCTAATCACCTGAATGTCCAGCTCGCGGATTTTTTTGCGCAACGTATTCCGGTTCAGGCCGAGCAGCTCAGCCGCTTTGATCTGATTGCCCCTTGTCGCGGTAAGTGCAGCGGCGATCAGCGGGTATTCCACATCGCGTAGGATCCGCTGATAGAGGCCTGGCGGCGGCAAGCCATCCCCAAAACTTGCAAAATAATCAGCCAAATGCCGCTCAATCGACTGCGCCACATCGATGTCCTGGCCTGGTGCCTCATCGAATGCGGGCCGGGTGTTCGACGAGAGTTCCTGTTCAATGAGCTCGCCGGTAAGCGTGTCTTGCGCATATAGAGCGGTTACCCGCTTCACCAGATTTTCCAGCTCGCGCACATTGCCCGGCCAGTGATAGCGCTTCAGCCGCTCGATTGCGTCGGCCCCGATAGTCTTAGTGGGTAAGCCGTCGCTACTCGCTTGGCCCAAGAAAAAACGGACCAGATCGGGCAGATCCTCTAGCCGTTCCCGTAAGGGTGGCAGGCGCAACGGCACTACGTTCAGCCGGTAATACAAGTCCTCGCGGAACAGGCCCTGCTCGATCTGCTGCTGCAAATCGCGGTTGGTGGCCGCGATGATCCGTACCTCGGTCTTGATCGGCGTGCGGCCGCCCACGGTGGTGTATTCGCCCTCCTGCAGCACGCGAAGCAGCCGGGTCTGCACCTCCATTGGCATGTCGCCGATCTCGTCGAGAAACAGCGTGCCGCCTTCGGCCTGTTCGAACCTGCCGGTATGACGGTTCTGGGCGCCTGTGAATGCGCCCTTCTCATGACCGAATAACTCGGACTCGACGAGTTCGCGCGGGATTGCCGCAACATTGATGGCGACAAACGGTCCGGATCTGCGCTTGCCATATTCGTGCAATGCGCGGGCAACCAGCTCCTTGCCCGTGCCAGATTCGCCGGTGATCATCACGGTCAAATCGGTTTGGGTCAGCCTCGCCACCACCCGGTATATTTCCTGCATGGCGGCCGACCGGCCGATCAGCGGCAACTCTTCGCCCGGCCCCTCCTGGCGAGACCGGGGCGCAGCCTTGCGGGGCTCCGAAAGTGCGCGCCCAACAACGGAGATCAGCTCATTGAGATCGAACGGTTTGGGCAGATACTCGTAAGCCCCGCGCTCGGCCGCGGTGATTGCGGTCATCAGGGTATTTTGTGCGCTCATCACGATTATCGGCAGATCCGGGCGCAGCTTCTGAACACGCGGGATCAGGTCGAAGGCGTTTTCGTCTGGCATAATAACGTCTGTAATGACGAGATCGCCCTCCCCTTGCGATATCCAGCGCCATAGCGTCGCGGCGTTTCCCGTCGCCCGCGGCGAGTAGCCTGCCCGCGCCAGTGCCTGATTGAGAACAGTCCGGATCGCCGCGTCGTCATCTGCGATCAATATGTTGCCCTTCACCATCGATCAGGCCTGCCCGCGTCCCGCCGCCTCGCCGTCATCGAACATCGGCAGCAAGGCGCGAAATGTGGTGCGGCGCGGCTGCGAGTCGCACTCGATGATGCCGCCATGATCGCCGATGATTTTTGCTACCAGTGCCAATCCGAGCCCCGTACCGTTTTGTTTGGTGGTGACAAAAGGATCGAACAGGTGCGGCCTCAAATCGTCGGGAATTCCTGGACCATTGTCCTCGATCGCGATCTCCAGGGGCAGCGATATCCGGGCGCGCGAACCCGGCACCGAGAGCCGGACGCCCGGGCGGAACGCAGTCGAGAGAATGATTTGGCCATCACCCCGCTCCTCGCCCACAGCCTCGGCGGCGTTCTTCACGAGGTTCAGAAATGCTTGAATCAGTTTGTCTCGATTTCCAGGAATCGGGGGAAGTGATGGATCATAGACTTCCGAGATCGTGATGTGATTCGCGAAGCCGTTGGCCGCCACCTGCTTCACGTGATTGAGCACATCGTGAACGTTGACGGGCAATCTGGCGAGCGGGCGTTCGTCGCCAAACACTTCCATGCGGTCGACAAGCTTACAGATCCGATCGGACTCGGTGCAGATCAGCTGGGTCAGCGCCCGGTCGGAATCATCGAGCGTGCTCTCCAGAAGCTGTGCGGCGCCACGGATTCCGGAAAGCGGATTCTTGATTTCATGCGCGAGAACGGCCGATAGGCCGGAGACCGAGCGGGCGGCGCCCCGATGAGTGAGCTGGCGCTCGATCATTTGCGCCATGGTGCGCTGCTGTAGCATCACCAAAACGCTGTCCGCCTTCTCAGGGAGGGGTGCGCAGTGGATGTCGACGATTTTCTCCAGGCCCGTTTTCGGCGAACTCAAATCGACCCCATATTCGTTGACCGCGCTGCCCGAGCGGCGCACCTGCTCGGCAAGGGCCAAGAGCGGGCTGCCAAAGGCAACGATGTCTTCGAGGCGCTGGCGGCACAGTGCCGGGGCGCTCATTTGAAAGAAATCCTCCGCGGCCGAATTGGCATATACGATGAAATCGCCTTCCCCGATCACCAGCACGGTGTGGGGCAAGGCATTCAGCAAAGCGTCGGAGGGAAGTCCAAGCTCGCCCTCACCGTGGCGGGTTTGCAAAGCAGCGTCGCTCATTAGGCGGCCTTCTCCATCTGTTCGTCGAACATGCTTCCGAGGTCGCCATGCACGCGGATGGGATCGGATTGTTGGCAGAGCCGCTTGCGCCAATGCCGCTGCTGGCCCGGACAATCGAGGGTTCCTGCGACATACCAGCCCAAATGCTTGCGTGCGGTGCGAACGCCGAGCTCCATGCCGTAATGCCCGAGCATGAGTTCATAGTGCTCAAGGGCGATTTCACGCTGGCTGGCGATCGGTGGTGCACCGGGATCCTGGCCCGTGGCGAGAAAGGATGCGGCTTGACCGGGAAACCAGGGGCGGCCATAGGCGCCGCGTCCGATCATGACACCGTCAGCATTTGAGGCGCGAAGCATCCCCGGAAGGACGGCCAAATCGTTCAGATCACCATTGGCGACCACCGGCACCGAGACGGCAGCCTTTACCCGCGCAATGAAGTCCCAGTCGGCCTCGCCCTTGAAGAATTGGCAGCGCGTGCGGCCATGGACGGTGATCATCTGCACCCCGGCCCGCTCGGCGCGCCTTGCCAGCTCGGGGGCATTGAGGCTTTCATGGTCCCAGCCCATACGCATCTTCAGCGTCACCGGAATAGAAACGGCACCGACCACCGCTTCGATAAGTTCAATGGCGTGATCCAGGTCGCGCATCAACGCCGAACCCGACTGGCCTCGCGTTACCTGCTTGGCCGGGCAGCCCATATTGATGTCGATGATGTCGGCGCCGTGATCCGC
>Ga0315336_1001656_pt1 | contig 40506 bp, 40 predicted proteins | sample ASW5metaG_FD_204512 | JGI IMG/M metagenome (GOLD analysis project Ga0315336, IMG submission 204512) | Ammonia-oxidizing marine archaeal communities from Monterey Bay, California, United States - ASW #5 | ecosystem: Environmental > Aquatic > Marine > Intertidal zone | place: USA: California... | reverse complement strand
CGTTTGTTAGTCTTTCTTCCCCGTTTGTTAGTCTTTCTTCCCCGTTTGTTAGTCTTTCTTCCCCGTTTGTTAGTCTTTCTTCCCCGTTTGTTAGTCTTTCTTCCCCGTTTGTTAGTCTTTCTTCCCCCACCACCCGCACCTGAGTTCGGCTCAGTCCGTATACTCCTATGTAAGACACCGTAGTCTTCATAACTAGGATACTTAGTCTCGGGCTCGGGCTCGGGCTCGGGCTCAGGCTCAGGCGTATAATTATTTTTCATATAATCCAACGTTGTCAACCGATCAAACAATAGCTTAATACGGGAATTAATGTTTAACGCGTCACTATACGCTGCTCTCATATTTCGTGCGGCTACTTCCGGAGTATCCGGTACGACTACTCGGTTCACCGGAAGTCGCCAGTATTTAGAGGAGGTGGGTCGTATAAGTGCCAACATATTTGGCACGTCTACCTCTTCTTCCTCTGGAACCGGATCATTCCTATCTTCATCGTCAGCTGCTGCTGCTGCTGCTGCTGCTGCTGCTGCTGCTGCTGCTGCATCTGGCCCGGGGAGCACAAGTCTCCCTAATCGCTCCCTGCGAGCGCGTTTAGCAGCCATAGCCGCGATATGGGCTGCATCTTCACTTTCAACTATGGCATCTCTGTAAATATTTGTCAACCAATTATCAACGATCCTCATAGCTTCCAGAGGTACATCATTTTCCTTGATTGCTGTATGTAATCTCTTTACCCTCGTACGCATAACTCGCCTATCTCTTCTCCCGTCATAATCGGCCTTCTTCTCCGCAACCTCCTGAGCCCGGCGCCCCTCCCCTTGTCGCCCTCCATTGAAGCCCGTTAGGAACACTCCCGCCCCATCATCCTGATCATCCTGATCATCCTGATCATCCTGATCATCCTGATCATCCTGATCATCCTGATCATCCTGATCATCCAAAGAACCCTCAGTACCCGAGGCACCCCCGGTATCCTCCATGGGTACATCATGGGTGTATGTTTCTAGTTCATTTAGAACGGTAGGGTCTGGCCTAGACCACTTAACCTGATCGCGTACGCGCTGCGGACCCGCACATAAATGCCTCAAAATAGCCACATCATATATTGCTGGAAGACCGCTATTCCGTGTGGCTAGCTTAACCAGAACGGCTGCGTCGGAGTCGGGTATCCCGACTTTTATCAAGTACGCTGCCAGTATACGTTCCTCCTCGGATAGATCACCCGACATCTCCTTAGATGGCTTTCTAAAAGTCAAAGTTTCTCCATCGGGTCCCGCTTTCTTCCTTTGAAATAAATCCGGCCCCACATCCTCATGCATTAAATAACTTTCCAACTGAATATACCCTTCGGATTCCTCAAGCTCCATCTGTTTGTCCAGATCCACAACCTTCTTATCTAGTTCTATGGTCAGTGCTTCACACTTGTCGGCTAATTCATTCATACCACATTGCCGCAGATGATAAATAGAAGATAGACTCTCAGCATCATGTTCTGTTTGTGCTTTGTGACGTACTAGACGATCTACTTCACGGCGTCGATCTGGTCGGTGAACTAAAGTTCCGGCCATCATAAGGTCGCCCTCTAGTGATGCATCCCATGTTACAGGGCTTAACTGAGTAGGTTTATTCCGGTCCCGGTGTCTGCGGTATATGGCTTGTATTTTTGTCGCACTGCGATTTCTTGCTTTCCTCTCAGTTCTTTTACGGTAGGCACGTTGTATTGCCGCGGCCGCGAGCGCTTCACCCTGTACTGGCAAATGCTCCATCTCTATTACATCCAGCTCAGCCTCCTGCATCCGCAACCTCTCAGCATTGGCGGCCATTGATGCCATTATAATAGCGGACAGTGCCATACCCGGTAAAACCATTGCCGCGGCCCCTCCCTTCATTTTCCTTGCCATTTATACTTTGTATATATTTTAATTAAATATAAATTATATTTTTGTAGCACTTTGCCCCCTGCTTAGGAAAGCAACTACTAAATTAGAGGCGTGCATAAATAAGAATGCGAAGACTACTAAAACCGTAATCTTTTTAATGAAATGCCAGTGTCCCTTAGTATTAATTAAAGAATCAAAATCAATATAGGGACTGATATCTAATGTTACGTGGGTTTGTTTATCATATAGATCAGTATATAATCTTTCTAATAACAATGTAGTATTTGAAGGTGTATTACATACTCTTGTTTCATATTCTTTGGATACATGAATGATATTCTTTACCGCTTGAGGAATTAAAGGGCCAATTTCATCAATAAGCTTATTCAGCTTATATTTCTCATCGTTACTTGATTTCATAATATCAATCTTATCATTCCCTATAATTTTGAAGATAAGAGAACCAATCATCAGAGTTTTATCTGCGACACCTGTTTTACAAAGGGACTTCCCCAAGTTTAATAAATTCATACATTCATTCACTTCATTTGTTCTCATCGTAATTATTTTTCTTAATTTTTTCTTCAGATAATTGATATCTTCTGATCTAAATTCTTTGATTGATGTATACTTTGAAATACGTTCTTGTGCTGCAAAATCATCTGAGCCAGTATTTAATTTATCATTTACGCATGCTTCAAATGTGGAATCATATTGTAATCCCGATAATAATGAAGTGAAATCACTTAGACCGGAAAAACTTGTTGTTGTTGTGGATGATTCTGAATCTAACATATCAACGATAAAGTCTTCAACTTCTTCGGGGATAATATCATTCGGGCCAAATTTATCATTGGGACATTCGGCCCATGCCGTGGTCACATCTGACGTACAATTCACAACAGATCCACGCCCCTCATTAATATCCCTTCTTACCTTCTGAAAATCAAACACCTCAACTCCTAAATTACCGTCGGACCCTCTTACTGTTCCAATAGATTCACGTTTCATGTATTTTTCAGGCAGTGTATATTTCATAGTCCCCGCGGTTCTATTTCCGATTAATCTTAATATTTCCTGATCAGTCATTCCTCTCCCCGCTTCCGACCAATAATTTAGGATGCGCCGACCTTCCATATTATTAGCGTCATTGGCCAAGACCCAATTAATCCTGTCCCGACTCATACCTAATAAATTCGCGTCCTGTTGCCTGTTAAACCACACCCTACTTCCGGCCCCATCAGATACAGACCCGGATAAAGTATCTCCTTGAACATTACACATTTCATATTTACCATCATTGATGAGATAAGGTTTTGATCCAATAATAGGATCATTACTATTGTTTTCGTTATCCGGAATAACAAGACATTCCCTACACTCACCATTCTCAATATAGGTTGCACCTATATCGGAATCATCATCGTTTACGGTCTCACATATGTTGAAACATGTTTTATTAAAATCAGCTTTCCCGAAGAGAGGATCTCGTGATGTCGCTGTAAGAGGGAGAGCGAATGTTTCATAACTCATATCTAATTCGTTTGTTACCGAATCATAATTAGGACAGCTTTCTTTTGTTCCGTCAAATGACATATATAATTTAGTTATATTTTATTTATCCATAAAATTATTATGACTAAATCAACAAAATCAAAATTAATTTTCAAAGGGAGTTCGGGGTGTATCTTCCGTCCCCACATACCCTGTCAAAAAAAAAAAACAAAAAAGAAATCTAAAAAGAAAGTCACAAAAGTAATATTTGATAAAAGAAATCATGAATATGATTTTACTAAAATTATAAAGAAAATAAAAGGTCATCAAAAATGGACAGTCTTATGGGAAGATGTATGTGAATCTCAGCCCTATGAAAAATTATTAGAACATACCGATATCAATAAATGTATCTCAAATGAAGAAGATTTTTCTAGGATCTATATGGACCATCGTTTCTTACTCTATCAGGGATCATATGGTGGGGTTACATTAGATAATTATTGTAAGAAAAATATCTCTAGGACGACATTAACAAATCAAACTAAATTTAACAAATATTTCATAAAAATTTTCCGCTTATTAAGGAATGTATTCTATGGTTTATCACAATTATATAAACATAATATTTGTCATCATGATATTAATTGTAGAAATATACTGATTAAGGGGAAAAAATCTTTCATCATTGATTATGATATTTCATTGAAAATAAATAGCAGTATTGAGACAAATAATTTCCTTAGAAAGAGAATGACTACTGAATATTATAATTTGCGTCTCTATGAATCATATCCCTTTGAGTATCTATATTATATATTAAATGAACCAGATGAAATATTAAGAGAACAAGAAAATATTGGAGCAGAACAAGATTGGATTAATTATTATGAATTATATGAACCAATTCATCGCTCAATTTTTGATACCGATACAGATAAGTTAAGACTAGAATTACTCGCATCCAAGCTAAGAAATGAAAAACAAAACTTAACTGAATTAATGAGAGAATTAGATATGTATTCATTGGGAATGACGATATTAATTTTATTCTTAGATGCAAGTGTTAGATTAAATATTCCCATCGAAGTAGTTGTTACTCGCCTTAGATCTAAAGAATTAAAACCATATATGGATTTAATCAGAGATATGATATCATTTAATTATCAAGATAGAATTACACCAGATGAAGCATATGAAAGATATTTAAATTTGATTCGTTGATTATAAGCTAAAGCTGTAAACTAAGAACGATGTTAGATTATTACGGATCAATCATCAAACGAGAGAAAGAAATTGATACTGAATTGATTACTCGGTTCAGTGAGAAATGTCATGAATCCTATCTTGAGAAAATCATAGCTGATCTGAGAAAAGAAGGTGTCCTACATAAAGAATATTCCGTATCAGGGTGGATGGTATTTCATGGCAAGGCCATTCATGAAATCATTGAAAAAACAATGAATACTCAAAAACAAAAGAATCAGAAGAAAGTTAAATTCCTCTATTGCTATCAACAGCTTTTTAATGACCAAGATTTAGGGAGACTTATTTGTGATCAAATATAAATCTAATCTATATTATATAAATGAGAAAAAGATATTCTAAGCGATTAAAAACAAAAAAGAGATTAGCTAGAAGAAATTATTCAAAGCGTAAGTATTCTAAGCGCAAGTATTCTAAGCGCAAGTATTCTAAGCGTAAGTATTCAAAGAGAAGAAAACAGCGTGCCGGTTCTCTGACAGCATCGCTACCGTTATCTCCACCGTGGAGTCCGGTGCCACCGGTTAACCAGTCCGTAGAGGTTATGGGGGATATAGACCTCGGGTCGGAACCGGAACCGGAACCGGAACCGGAGCCGGAGCCGGAGCCCCTACGCCGGAGCCGGAGCCGGAGCCGGAGCCGAAGCCGAAGTGGGAGCCGGAGCCAGGACCTCAGGTCGGGGCCGGAGCCCCTCCCTGCCTCGTCATTTTTTGATCTAAGTAAATTAGAAGAATATAAAGAATTATATAAAAGTAAATTATCAATAGAATGTGATAATTTTGACTTATTAAGACCACGCAAACTAGTGCAGGTAGATAATTTAAAAAAAATATGTGGTTCATCAGCTCCAATGCAGGATGAATGTCCTGGAATTGTTGATACTTTAAGAACTAAACCAGGTCAATCTGATATCCTTCTTTTCAGAAAAGGGAAAAAGAGGCCGACCGGGTTTATTTTTATAAAAACACAACCATCCGTTGATAAGGTTAAATTTGGACAAATTAAAGGAAATGTTATTTCAATTTCTGCTATATGTTCTTCTGAAGGTGGCGTGGGTAAATTTTTAATGGGGTTTGCTATTTTTTCGGCTGTTCAAGGTGATTACAGATTGATATTGGATGTAAAAGAAGGTTTTAATAATCCTAAAGCTTTTTGCTTGTATTATAAATTAGGTTTTAGAGTCGTTTTAAATAAAGCAGTAGATCATATGACTGGAGTAAGTATGATATTATCTCCGGATGTCACCGTAAGTAATTTATTCGATATTTTAGATGATAGTGATATAGATAAAGATTTTACTTCTGATTTTTGTAGTAGGGGGAGTATACAAGATAGTGGTGCTAGAACACTATTAAGCGATTTACAAAAAATAAAATTTGTATTATCACAATCTGAATATAGTAAATCTGTTGGAAACTCATTATTAAGTATTACAACAATTGATATCGACAACTACGATACGGAACAAGAACTAGATCTAGACGCGTATGTCGATGTCACCGAAGAAGATCCTGATCGTCAATATCTAGAATCATTATCAAGAATATTGGCTGGCTTGGAATCTGAAGATAAAATCAAATTGACTGATTTTATTAAGAAACTGAAAGAAAAAAAAGCACACATTCCGAGAGCACAAGCAAAGACAGATCGGTTACTTGCTCTAATAAATTAAATTCAACTTAAATTCAGCTTAGAAATCCAGCACCCATATTGGCGTTTTGACATCCTCTCTCTTCTCTGCGAGATAAGTACCCCACCGCTGCGTGCAGTTCCCGCCCTCTCCCCGCTGTTGCCTGTGACTTCTAGGCCTCTCGCCTCTCACATATCCCTTAACTCCTTATCCGCTGCGTGTGATTACTAGAGTATTCCTGTTTCATGAAAGGAATCTAACAGCCGCCGCTGCTGCCGCGCAGCGTTCTCTCCCGCACTCAGCGGCGCCCCGGACTGGAGGTCCTGGCCTTCGGGACGAAATCCGACCCGACCAGCACAATTGCGGCATAATATATGTTTGCATGGCAACATCACCATGGCATTTAGATCGTCTGTAAAGCAGACAGGGCACTCGCCGATAAACCGTGGGCCTTCCGCGTCCACCAGCTCTTCCCCGGTTGCTATGGCCCCTTCTTTATCGGGAGCCCATGGTTGGGGTTTGTCTAAGCCCGCACCTCCCCTACACACAGGGCATATGCCCCCGCCTCTCATAGAAAATAACATACTTCTTGATCTCCTTCTTGATCGCCTTTTTGTTTTTCTTGGTCGGCTTTTTGATCTCTTTCTTGTTCGCCTTTTTGTTTTCCTTATTCTGCGACCACGACTTTTTTTAACGGCTTTATATTTCGGTTTTAGTTTATTTATAGGCATTTATTATAATACTTATTTATAAAAAAAATGATTTATTATTTTCAGCTTAGAAATCCAGCACCTAAACTAGCATTCTGACCCATACCCTCAGTGGGTAATCTCCCCTGATAGGGAGCCATTAATTTATTACATACTTGATCATTTAATATCTCCAGGACTTGAATCTGGCGATATTTGTTATCTCCACATCCATCGCTTTTCCCGAAAGCTCTGCTCATACCGACATCGATTCGCCATAATCTCTCGCCATACAATGAATTCATATATTTATCTTCCATGAATTGAGGAGTATGTGCGACAACAATTCTTTCCAAGGGTTCCATTAATCTATTCCTTGAATTGATGATTCGCAAGAGGTCATTATAACCTTTCTCAGTATTTTCACCGTGACCATCATCTTCGGAATATAATCGGCACCAGAAAGGAGACATATCATCGTCATCTCTAAAGACTTCATCAAATATTTTATCTTGTCTTTCATCGCCCTGCTTCAGTAGCCATTTCTGAACGATTTGATTTAATTCATGAATTGAATATTTACTCATTAACTTATGACTCACACCCCCATGAACAAATAAATTCTTACCGATAATCGTAATTGATTTTTTCTGAATCGCATAATGCTTCGCAATATTACCACCTCGTTCAAAGACTTTCAATCGGTGATAATATCCATAAGGATAACCATCATCTGTATATTTTTTTGATCTTTCATTGGGCGGAACAAATTCTAAGAATTCTTGAGGAGAAACATATCTGAAATCACGATCAATATTCATTAATTCGTGATTTCCTAACATTCCTAATACACGACCACCCTGAGCCTTTGCCATCACGTCTAATTTCTGAAAAATTTGAATAATCATCATATTATTTCCTTCATCTTCAGTGACATCATTTAGATCTTCAATACAATTCTTTTTCCAATTATCGGGCCTACATCTATCAATCTGATCGCCTAATTGAATGACCCATGTATCACCACCACACCAGGAAATTTCACCAACATTATAAGGGAATATATTCTGAGGAATTACCTTAGCTAAACGTAACGCAATTAAAGTAACTCTCAAATCTCCGTGTAAATCTCCAATAGCAATTAGTCGTCTAACCTTAGGATACATCCCTATCTGATCATATTTATCCATGTTCGGATCTAATTTTGGCGTTTGCTGCTGTTGCTGTTGCTGCTGTTGCTGTTGCTGCTGCTGCTGTTGCTGCTGAACAACTTGTTGAATTTCATTTTGACCCGAATTATAAACCTTCTTTGCCTGGTGATCTTCCATAGCGATAACTTTTTCTTGATTAGTAAATGGCTCAGACATTCTCCTATCGCGATTATGAATCGCCGCCTGAGGAGGTGTCGTGGCCGGATCATTTGTCTTATTGATATTCAAAGGCTGAGACATTGATCTCTTTAGACCAGTTGATCCTTGATTAATTATTTTTGTATTTGTATCCGCGGTAGGCATCGTTAAATTAGGAGATGAATTTCTTCTTTGGCGATACGTTTGTTTTTTATACTGACACCATTTTTGGATTTCACCGATTACTTGATCTCTTGAATGATTTTGTAATTCATTTGCTTGGATGATATTATATTTGATACAAATTCCAGCGATCTCCTTGTCTGATAATTTAGTAATATTAATATCCATCTTATATAGACAAATAAATCAATCATTCTTTTTAAACTTATTTATTATATGATAAATAAAGAGCCTGTTTGGACCTGTTGCGATAAATATCATTTATTTGTTATTTTTTTATTATCAATCTTATAATGGTTTCACGCACTAAAAGTAAATCTTCCAGGAAGACTAAAAATAGATCTTATAAGAGACGCTATTCAAGGAAATTACGTAAGAAATCTAGAAATCACAAACGTAACTATTCAAAAAAAAGGACAATGAAGGGGGGCATGCGGCCATGGGAACTGCAAGCCGCTCGCAACAAAATGAAGAAAAAGAGGGGAGAGAGGGAAGAGATGGAAGAGATTGTAGCAGAGGAAGATCGTAACATGGCGGACGCTATGGCAGAATCAGCAGCTATAGCGGCTTCATTAGCAGGGCAGCAACGGGTTTGGGAACCGGAGCCGGAACCGGAGCCGGAACCGGAGCCGCCACCCCCCTACTCTCTGCGACCGCCTCCGCCCCCCTACTCTGAGCAGACGGCTGCTCCGCACCGCCCTAATGCCGCAGCTGTCGCAGCTGCGGAAGCGGAAAAACGTGCCCGTAAGCCACGTCGCAATGAGGGACCGTCACCAGCATGGGCGTTCGAGAAGCCGCTGTCCGATATTTTCAAAGCTAACACCGTAGAAAATAGAAATAGGGTGGGGGAGTTACTTTATAAAATAATTACAGCTATTATCGCTGATCCTATGGATGATGATAAACGGTGCTTGCGGGAATCAAATGAGCGTATTAGTCAACTACGGGGTTTTACGGGTGTAAAATCATTCATGACATCGATTGGGTTCGCGAAAGGCACGAGAGCAGGATACCCCGATTGGTTGTTCATGTATGAACCACGAGAAGACAGCGTCGAGATGGGACGCCTGCAAAATGCAGTAAAGGAGCTTGAGAGACGTTTACCCGAGCCAGCTGTTTCTATGGCTAAGGTACCGGCTAAGGTACCGGCTTCGGGTAAGGTCGCGGTACCGGCTAAGGTACCGGCACCGGTAGCGGCACCGGTAGCGGATAGAGACAAAATAGCACAAATTATGGGAGTCTGTGACATAGAATACGGAGAAGCCACGGAGCTCCTTGAGCGTAGTAAAGGAAATGCTGATGAAGCCATCAATGCACACTTCAGCAGAAAGCCCTCTGAACAACCAGCTCCGAGTGGACTACCCGCAGGATTCACAAAAGAGCATATCATCGGCGACGGAAATTGTTTATTCAGGGCAATAATCATGGGTAAAATATTAGGGGAGGGTGGTAGCGTAGAGCAGGGCAAAAATGAAAATCTTTGGATTCAGCTCCGCCAGGGTGCTGCCCATTATTTAGGTAGTAAGACAAACGACTGGGACGGCTGGGGCGGGTTCGGACACGATTTGGGTCACCATGAGATGGAGGTTTGGGAAGGGTACATTTTAAAATACCCTGATAATATAGGAAAAGCTTACAAGGAATTTATGGAGAATCCACAATTTCTGGGTCATACGAGAGATGATAGACCGGTGAAAAGCTGGGTTTATGCTGGAGAAATTGAAATTACCGCTGCTAGCCATATTCTTCAGCAACCTATTAGTGTTTGGGGACGCGGTGTATGGAGGCATTTTGATGATGTGGTGGATCCACGGAATCGAAGCGGCGCCGCCAGAATATTTATTGTACATAGTGGCGGTGGCGATATAGCTCACTACGAAACTTTGGTACCGACCAATGGTGATTACCATACAAAACCTAGCTGAATACCCTTATCATTTCATAGGAGTTGAATTAATCTCCATTCCACAATAAGTAACAGGGTTCTGACTATAATCTTGAGGCTGATAAATACCTATTGAAGAAGCCTGCTCAAGTAAATATTTCATATTATCCCAAAATAAGGGAGTATGTCCTGATTCCGGAGTCATAATATGAGATAATTCATGAATCGCTACAAAGATAATAATATTATTATCTATGAACGCTTCGGTATCTTTTTCTCGGATACAGATTGAAAGTTCTTCGCCTTTATTCACTGAATAGGCTACATAAATTGATCCTGGTATATTCTCAGTAATATAATCAGGATTAAATGATTCCTTTAACTTTTGAATATATTCACCCTTTTCAGAATCCTTTTCATTTAAACTATCTATCAGAGTTTGTAATGAATTCCCTATCTCAGCTAATTTATTCGCAGCTTTGTCTTTATCAGGTAAATTCCTCACATAATACTTGTTACCATTGATAGAAGATTCAATTTTATCTAAATAAAGATTTTTCCTGATGAAGTTTATATAGACAAATATACCAATGATACCTAAAAGTAACGCTGTTAATTCTTTCATTACTATCTTATATATAATATTTGTTTTTAGAAAAATTTGATTATAAATTTGACTAGTTATAGTTTAAAAATATATCATATCAATAAATTAAAATGTCTGAATTTGTTTCTTTTCAGATCGTTGATATCATTAGCGACGACATACCCAATGATCAAAATAACAAATCATTCCTTGTCACTATCTATGGTATTGATGAAGACAACAATCGTATTGTTTGTCATGTCAATAAATATAGTCCTTACTTCTACATCAAGATACCAACAGATTGGGACGAGACTAAAGTTAGACCCTTACTCAAAGATATCTGTGGTCTAAAGCCTAACGAAGATCCCGAGCATAATCAAATCTATCCTTACATCAAGAGTACTGAGAGATGTTTTCATAAAGAATTCTATGGTCTAAAAATGAAAGGGGATAGTGTAAGCGTATTTAACTTCTTGAAGATTTCATTGAGGACTCACGAAGCAATGAAAAAACTTATCAGAGCTATCAAAACACACTTCAATCTGAAAGATACTTCTAAGTTATCATCGTCCGCCCAAGTAAGACTTGATCAATGGAGAGAAACAGAAGTATCCGCAGATTGCGATTGTACTCTTTATGAATCAAGTATTCACCCTGTTATCAGATTTATCCACGATACTAAAATTGAGCCCACTGGATGGGTTACTATAAAGATTGAAGAAGGTCAAACTAACTTATTCCCTTCTTGTGAGAAAGAATACTTTACATCGTTTAATGATATTAAATCTCTAAAAAATAATGATCTAAGTTCATATCGTATTGCTAGTTTTGATATTGAATGCGATAGTTCTCACGGAGACTTTCCTCAGGCAAGGAAAAACTTTAAGAAATTAGCTACAGATATCTTTGATTCGTATCAAGCAATTATTAAGAATTCGCCCGAAACACGGAGAAAAGTATTCAACGGAAAACTATATGATAATATCAGGAGATTACTTAAATCAGGCTTTACAGGTAAATTTGAAGAATTCAACTCAATCTGGAGTAATGCAATCATGAACAAAATTCACATCGTTGATGAAGAAGAACCAACAGATGAAGTTTATGATGATATCGTTAATTTAGTCAAAGCAACAGATATTAGTGAATATATCATTGATCTAGATATCAAGGGTAAGGACAGAGATACACAAATTAATCAATTACAAGATATCATTAACAATGAATGTGAAAAGATTTTACTCAAAGTAAAGGGTGACCCAATTATTCAGATAGGGACCGTCTTCTATGAATATGGAACGGGCAAGACATTCCGTCATATTCTTGTCATAGGTAACGAAGATAATTTACCAGACAATGAAATATGTGATAAAATAGATAATATTCATGTTGAACGCTGTAAAACAGAAAAAGATTTACTACTAGGTTGGAAAAATATTATCAAGGAACAAGACCCTGATTTTATCACGGGATATAATATCTTCGGTTTTGATTTCAAATATATCTATGACAGAGCCGAATTATTATTTCCATGCTTAGATAAATGTAAAGTTCCTTGGTGGCACGCCAAGGGGTGTCCTATGAAAGAATTCCTTAATTTCGGCAAGATGAATACTTCTGAATTTAGAGCCAAAGATCATAAATGTAAGAAATGTGAAATTAAGAAACAACAGCTTAGTTCAGCGGCCTTCGGTGATAACACACTGAATTATATCACAATGGATGGCCGAATTTTATTCGATATTCAAAAAGAAGTCCAAAAAGGTCATAATCTTGAATCTTATAAACTTGATAATGTAGCCTCTCACTTCATGAGAGGTAAACTCAAAGATATCAATGATCACGATATCGTTGTATCCGATACAGGTAACCTGAAAGAACACGATTTTATTTCATTCAGAACTCATAGCAATATCGGCGAAGAGCTATTCAATGAAGGCAAGAAATATGAAATTAGTAAAATTAACCAGAAAACAATTACTCTGACAGAACAATTAGAAATTGATCTACCAAATTATCATAAGGTAGAATGGTGTCTGAATAAAGACGATATTTCACCGCAGCAGATTTTTGATAAACATAAATATGAAGGCTCTAAAGGCAGAGCCGAAGTAGCAAAGTACTGTGTTCAGGATTGTGAATTATGTATTCATTTGCTCCTTCTCCTGGATATTGTCCCGAATAACTTGGGTATGGCGAATGTATCCTATGTTCCGGCATCCTTTATCTTTCTGAGAGGTCAGGGCGTCAAGGTAACCTCGGTTGTAGCTAGGAAGTGCTCAGAACGAAATACAAGGATTCCAGATCTTAAAAAGATTCCTAGATTAAACGATTACATCAAGATGTATAAGAATGGTAAAACAAAAGAAGAAATATTTGAACAGATCATAGAAGACGCTGATTGGAGGAAACCAGAATCATATGAACTAGAAGACTGGTATAACAGAAGTGTTATCGCTGCCGAAAAGGGTATTGATGGATTTGAAGGGGCAATTGTATTAGATCCCAAACCCGGTATTTATCTCGATGATCCTGTTGCTGTTCTTGATTACGCATCACTTTATCCCTCATCAATTATTGAAAAGAATATTTCACATGAAACTCACATTGAAGATCACTCTCTCTTACCTCTTATCGGTAAAGAGAACTATCATAAAGTAGAATATCAGAACTGGATTTATATTAATAAAGGAAAGGGTGATACTATAGAAAAGAAATTAGGAGATGGAAAAACAACATGCTATTTCTTGAAACCCGAATATATGAAAGAGAAAGGTATGGTCAATGATAAGGAACCCCTGGGTATTATTCCTGCTGTTCTGAATCATCTTTTATCAGCGAGAACAGCTACTAAGAAAGCAATGAAAAAGGAACCAAATGAATTCAAAAAGAAAGTTCTGGACGGTCTTCAGTTGGCATACAAGGTTACGGCTAACTCTGTTTATGGTCAGCTGGGTGCGAGAACGAGTACAATCTTCAAGATGAATTTAGCAGCCTGCACTACATCGGTTGGCAGATCAAGAATTGATGATGCTTCTAACGGTGTGACAGAATGGGCCCTTAAGAAAGGATATGAAGAACCTGATGTTATTTATGGAGATACAGATTCGGTCTTTGTAAAATTCAGTCGTATCAAAGATGGTAAAACTCTTGTAGGCAAAGATGCCTTAAAACATTGTATTCAGTGTGGTCAAGAAGCTGGTGAATATATTACAAAAGGTATTCTTAAAGTTGATAATGAAGACGGAACACAAGACGAAGAACAACATGAACCATTATTATGTCACCCCCAGGACTTAGAATATGAGAAAACATTCTGGCCATTTATTCTTATCTCTAAAAAGAGATATACGGGTGATAAATATGAAATTGATCCAGATGATTGTAAACGCACTTCAATGGGTATTGTTCTTAAGAGGCGAGATAATGCTCAGATAGTCAAGCATGTTTTCGGAAATGTAATTGAGAAGATCATGATTGATAAAGATTTCAAATTGACACTAGATTGGCTCAAAGAAACTCTTCAGATGATTCGGAATGGAGAATTCTCAATGCGATACTTCGTGATTACAAAAGCATTAAGAGGTTACTATAAAAATCCAAAGGGAATTGCACATAAAGTATTAGCCGATAGGATGGCAGAAAGAGATCCTGGTAATAAACCGAAAGCAAATGATAGGATTCCTTATGCTTATATTGATAAAGGATCAACTAAAGAAATTATCGGCTACAAGAAGATTAAAGACAGAAGGAAGATAGGTGAATTTAAGAATGGTAAACCCAAATTCAAGAATTTCATGATTGATGATTTATCACAGCCAAAGTATAAAAAGATAACTATCTTACAGGGCGATAAGATTGAACATATTGATTATATCAATGACAAGAAACTTGATTTAGATTACGAATTTTATATTACAAATCAGATTATGAATCCAGTGAAACAAGTCTTAGATTTAGAGATGGACACAAAAGAAACAGAACAATTATTTTCTAAATAATCATATAAATAATGATTGGAGGAGGATTGAAGATTCATAAGATGTTTAAAACTGGAGATACGGATACTATGATTAGTTTATTTGTGATGGCTATTGCTGTTCTTTTACTGAGAACGTATATTGTTCAGATTACGTATAATATGATGTGGCCTAAGGTAGTTATGAATTCTGGTGGAGATACTTCTCGGTTCACTCCTCTGACATTCTATGAATCTTTGATTATGGTTATTTTGTTTTCATTCTTGTTTGGATTTTAAGTAAATACTAAATTTATTTCGCCATAATTTTTTTCTAAAGGAGGGTATAAAATAATATGGGAGGTGGATTAATGCAGCTTGTAGCTTATGGCGCTCAGGATATTTACCTTACGGGTAACCCGCAGATTACTTTCTTTAAGGTTGTCTACAGACGGCACACGAACTTCTCGATGGAGGCTATTCAGCAGACTATTAATGGTTCTCCAATTGACGGTAGTTCATCATCTGTCACTATTTCCCGCAATGGTGATTTAGTTTCTAAGTTATATGTTACCTTGGCGGCAGGTGCAGTTAGTAAGGGTTCTGACCTGGTTGACGAGGTTGAACTCGAGATTGGTGGTCAATTAATTGATCGTCAATATCAAGAATGGGTGAATATATGGAACGAATTATCTACCCCCGAATCCAAGTCTACTGGATTAAAATCTATGATTTGTGATGTAGGAACTAGAGGAACTGATGGTGTAGGAAATATCCAGGTTCCACTTCAGTTCTGGTTCTGTCGTAATCCAGGTCTTGCTCTTCCTTTGATCGCTCTTCAGTATCATGAAGTCAAACTTAAGCTTAAGTGGGGTTCATCTCACGGTGGTACAACCGCGAGTGCCCAAGTATGGGCCGATTACATTTACCTTGACACGGATGAACGTCGTCGTTTCGCACAAGTTTCTCACGAGTACCTTATTGAGCAGGTCCAGAAACAAGCATGCAGTGGAAATGACAGCACAAAATTAAATTTCAATCATCCAGTTAAAGAACTCATCTGGACTTCTGTTGCTACGAATTCTTATGGCACTGCTCAACTTAAATTAAATGGTCATGATCGTTTTGCGGCCCAGGAAGAGGAATATTTCCAGCTCAGACAGCCCTATGATTATCATACGGCAGTCCCTGGTCAAAATCTACCTTCATCTGCTGCTTTCCAACCCCACAATCAATATTGTAGTACAACTACAATATTTACTGATAATGTAGCGGTTCCGGCAGATGCTACTAATCCAGCATTTACGATTACACAGCCAGCAGACACTGTATTATTACATTTTGGTTTAATAGTTACGGATGCCTTCACCACCCACGCATCCGACTGCGGTTTTGATGTTGGTTTGAGCGCCGCGTCTAAGGAATTTGCAGATGGGGCGAATGCACTAAATAATGACGCATCCGAGGTTGTCGTTGGTGCTTTAGTATCTACAACTACCCAAACATTAGCAAATGCTGGCGCCACTGCCTTACCTACAGTCGGTACTGCAGCCACTGCATATTATACTGCAACTGCAAGAACTATTCATGGCACAATTGACACCGGTGGGGCGGTATCCGCGGCCGGCACAGCTAAGATGTTTATTCAAGTTGCTGGAACTACTGGTGTTCAATGTAGAACTTCTCAGATGACCAAGAAGATTAACGTATACTCATTCGGTCTCAAACCAGAAGAGCACCAGCCATCTGGAACCTGTAACTTCTCTCGTATTGATAACGCAAAACTAGATACAGCCAGTTCTGGAACACCTCTCACCTCGTCTGAAAACATCTACGCCGTCAACTACAACGTCCTCAGAATCATGTCTGGTATGGGTGGCTTAGCTTACAGTAACTAAGTTACGTGCCAATTAAATACCTTTATCTCTATTTCTAAGATAATTTTTCAAATAAATAATAAACAAAATATTATTTAAGATTCTAACCGGAAAAATTAATTAAGTTAATTTCGCCAAAATTTTTTTCTAAACTAGGTTATAAAAATAATGGGAGGAGGATTAATGCAACTTGTAGCTTATGGCGCTCAGGATATTTACCTTACGGGTAACCCGCAGATTACCTTCTTCAAGGTTGTCTACAGACGGCATACGAACTTCTCGATGGAGGCTATTGAGCAGACGTGGAATGGTAGTTCTACCACTGACGGTCGCTGCACTGCCACTATTTCTCGCAATGGTGATTTAGTTCACAAAATGTATTTAGAAATAACAGCAGCAACTACATTTGATGATCCAAATCCGGGATATCATTTTATGAATAGTGTTGAATTAGAAATTGGGGGCCAGAAGATTGATAAACATCACGGACATTGGTTAGAAGCATGGGCAGAATTAACACAGCCGAATGAACAGGGTATTTGCTCCAATGGGGCTAGCGCAAATGAAAATATTCAAACTAACTGGCAAAAAATGACAGGAACTGGTGGTGTTGAGACAGCTGCAATTAATGCCCTTTTTCCAATATTATATGTTCCCCTACAATTTTGGTTTTGTCGTAATCCGGGTCTAGCTTTACCTTTGATTGCCCTTCAATATCACGAAGTTAAGGTCATTTTAGATCATCATATTGTTGGTTCTACTAGCGGTGCTGTTACAAACAAACTGTGGTGTGATTATATCTACCTTGATACCGATGAGCGTCGTAGGTTCGCTCAGGTTTCTCATGAATATCTTATTGAACAGGTTCAACACCAGACTTTGGCCAGTGGGCAAACTTTTGATTTGAATTTTAATCATCCTGTTAAGGAAATTATATGGACTGGTGCATTTACTACAGACGCGGGATCTACGGCGCGCGCGGTGGTGGCTGACGGTAATTGGAGATTAAAACTGAATGGTCACGACCGCATGGCACAACGTGATACTAAATATTTTACAAGAGTACAAGTTAGAGACCATCATACTGGGCCTGGTGGACTTGTTGCCACAGCTTCTTCTTGTGCCGATGACGTCAAGTGGAATCGGACCAACGATAGTATAGCTGTATACTCATTCGCTTTAAAACCGGAAGAACACCAACCTTCGGGAACGTGTAATTTCTCTCGTATTGACAACGCACAATTAATTACAACCGCATCTGCCGCAGCACACGAAGTATATGCTGTTAACTACAATGTTCTCCGTATCATGTCGGGTATGGGTGGTCTTGCTTACTCTAACTAAATTACTATTTCCCAATTTCTATTATTCATAATCTGAACTAAACTTTCTAATCTTTCTTCTAAAACTTTAACACGATTTTCTAAATCATTTCCTGATACATTAGTTTCAGTAGATGATAAAATTTCCTGAACATTCTGAACAACTTCCTGAGTAGAGACAGATTCTTCGGTTGCTTCTGTTGCTTCGCTATCCGGGGCCTCTTCTACCGGAGCCTCTTCAACAGGAGCCTCTTCCTCTACTGGAGCATCTTCAACAGGAGCATCTTCCTCCGGAGCATCCTCTACCGGAGCCTCTTCTTCGGGTGCCTCTTCCTCTACCGGAGCCTCTTCAACAGGAGCATCTTCTACTGGAGCCTCTTCCTCAACAGGAGCCCCTTCGGTCGCTTCTGCTTCCTCAACAACAACATCATCAACGGACTCGGATTCTTGAACAGAATTCATAACATCATCAACAGTATCACTCATTTTATAATCTAAGTAAATATTTTTTATTTAAATGATTTTTAAAATCATAAATGATTTACGTTTTATTTAAAAAAATCATAAGTTACTTTAAATAAATGCCCGTAACAAAAGGTAAAATTAATGCCGGCAATAAAGGGTTAGCGAATTTAGGAAATACATGCTATATGAATTCGGCCTTACAATGTCTAAGTCATTTAATTACGTTTCATCCCAATAATGAAAAGTTTTTTGATGAATGTAAACGATCAAATCAAGAATCATTGCTCTATGAATGGTTTCAGTTTCAGAGAAAAATGTGGTCAAATGATTCATCAGAAGTTCTAAATCCTATCAATCTCTTAAGACGATTTCAACAATTATGTATGGAGAAAGATCTTTATTTCAGCAATTTCTCACAGAATGATGTTGATGAATTCTTAACTTTATTCCTTGATTTATTACATCAAGGCGTATCAAGAGAAGTCACTATGAATTTTACCAAGAAGGTCGAAGATGAAGCCGATAAAATAAATCTTAAGAGCAATGAAACATGGCAACGATTTTATGAAAAAGATTATTCTTACATCGTTGAAAATTTTTATTCCCAACTTTTAGCGATTACCAGTTGTACCGAATGTGAATATTATACAACTAATCATGATCCGATTCAAGTGATTTCATTAGAAATTCCAAATTCAGCCTCTTCCTTAAATTGTTGTTTAGGTGAATATATGAAAAAATTAAGATTAGATGAAGATAATCTATGGAAATGTGATAAGTGTAAAAATGAAGTCAGACCTTTTAAGCAAACAAGGTTATGGAAGACATCTGATATCTTATTCATTTTAGTGAAAAGATATCATAAGAATCAAAAGATTACTAAGTTCTTGGAATATCCAGCTATCTTAGACATGAAAGAATATAATATTAATTATTCAACCAAGAAAAATAATCAGTATGCTCTACAAAGTATGGCGATTCATGATGGTTCCTTGGGTGGTGGTCATTACTATGCTGTATGCAAGAATTATTTAGAAGACAAATGGTATGTATATAATGATACAGGAGTGAACAGGATTACAGATGAGAAATCATTGAAGTATTCACCATATTTGTTAGTTTACAAGCGTGTCTAATACAAGCGTGTCTAAGTATTCTCTATACCCGAGTATGAGTTACACGTTCTAGCTTTTTGCCAGTGCTCCGATATAATCCCCCCTTTTTACGAATAATAACTCCTTTCGGTATCTTAATCGGTCTTTTCATAGTTCTTTTTTTTCCCTTTCGCTTCTTCCGCGTGGGCGAAGAAGATTTCTTTTTAGTTCTTTTATGTTTTTTTTCTCCTAAAAGCTGTTTTCTTAAAACAGAGAACGGTATTCCGTCGGTATATTTAGATAGATCGACCATTATTACTTATAATAGATTATAATTCTGAATCAAGACAGTCATCAGATAAGACATCATCATTAAATTCATGAATTACAACATGGCTCTGTATAAATTCATAAAAATCATAGTAATCGTCTCTAAATAGTTCCATTCCATAATAATTATCCATCCCTTTTAAGATATTAAATATACTTGAGATTTCTTCTAGATATTTTAATTCAAAAAAATCTAATTCTGAATCATTATTATTATTGCTCATTTCAAATATTGATCATAACACAAATTAATAAAATCATATTTAAACGTATCATAATCACAAATAATATCTAAATCACCCTTTGATAAAATCCAATCATATGATTTTTGACACATTTCATCTAAAATATCTTCAACTTTTAATTCTTCTTCGTATTTAATCTTTTTATTTAGCCATTTATCTTTTGATATCTTAAGATGAGTAATCGGTATTAAATCCATTTTTATCAAAAAGACATATATATATATTATTTTGTAAACGTATTATATATATATGGACGGAGAGAGCATGAACCCCTGGCTGGGCCAGGATATATTGGATACAATGGAGGTTAAAGCAGTGCTGGAACGAATTAATGAAACCCCAAAGAGTCGGGGATCAGGGCCCGCGACAAGCCAACGGTTTATCTGTCACAAGGAAAAACCAACGGTTTCTAACACATCAGTACACCTTACTTGGCCTATACGATGCGTGAAAATAGAAGGTAACTCGCTTAACGTTTACACATATCAAGGAAAAACTAGGGAATGTGGTAAACTTCCTCGTGGAAGTTCTATTGTAAATATTCATGCTCACGACGGCTTACCATCTATTAAACTGAGGAAAGAAAAATCTATGGGCTGGGCACTGAGCAAAGATTACTTCATTTTAGAATTGACCCGCGCTGATCTAGGAGAAAATACGTTTGGGGCAAGATCTGGTTCAGAAAAATTTGCATTTCCTATTGAGGATGATCGCGATCGTTTTTACGATAGATTGAATCAGGATATTGAGGAGGTCGCGAGATATGTGAGGGGGTCTATAGCCCAAACGAGTTCGGGATCTTCGGGATCTTCGGGATCTTCGGGATCTTCGGGATTGAGGCCGTGGATGGACGTGGCACCTTTTGTAATGAATGAGATAGGGGGGGACGGAACTGAGTACGAATTTTTGGCGTCACTGCTGGAGAAGGAGGATAGGGAGAGGGCCGCATGGATACGACGCCATCTGCGCCTGCCGCTAAATACAACAAACGCCGCTTGCAACGCCACGATAGATGATTTACTGGAGAGACCGCAGCGGCTCGCCGCTAGGCAGATGTTGCAAGCGGATAAAGAGAAGCAGAAGGCGGCGGCGGGCGGCTACTGGAACGAAGAAGCGCAGGCGGTCATTCCACCTTCTGTCGCCGTTGTAGTAGCCGCCCGGCGCCGGCGCGCCGCGAGTCTAGGACTACCAGAGACGGCGACAGAAGAGGATTGTAAGAAGGCGGAGGAAGAACAAAGCTGGCTGGATGGTGGGGGGCGAAGAAAATATACCAAGAGAAGAAAATATACCAAGAGAAGAAAATATACCAAGAGAAGAAAATATACCAAGAGAAGAAAATATATTTGATCAGGTATAAGCTGTAAATTTGATTTCTTACTGATTCAATTCAGTAAACAATCCTTAAAATGTGGTCAAAGACCATCCAAGATGTCGCAGAACAACTCTGCTATCTCATCAAAGATCACGATGTTTGTTTGCTGGTCGCTAAATATTATGTGAAGGAGAGAATTCATCAGGCGACAGAAGAAGCAAGAGAATATCATATGTCAAACTTGGATATCCATGGCCATTATTACCGAACAGACCATAAGTTATTCAGCGGTCAATTAAGATATTTGACTTCTAAAACCACGATAAGAGGGCATTATTGGAGAGCGTCAGCCGCCGCCTGGCAAATACCAGATCTTGACAAAAAAAACTTAACTCTCAAAGATAAACTCAATGATCTGAATTATATCCCTAAAGCGATGCTTACTGGTGTCGTTATGAAATATTGGTTTCATGATATGAATGAAAATGAAGATAATTATATCACTGTCTAAATATTCTGTCCGAATAACGCTTGTACATAAACATCCCTTCTCCTAACTGAATCTTATTTTTTCTCCACTGTCTTTGAGATTCATCAAAGTCAATATTTACTTCATAAACCTTTTCTCGCAAGAGAATAGGATTAAATGGCTGCGTCTCCATAGGAAACATTTTTTTTAGATACTCTTTTCCTGTGCGAAGAGGCATAATAGTATATTTGTAAGTTAAAAAAGTAATCATTAAAAGTTAATCAAATTTAGATCGTTTACTGCGTCTCTGGATCGTTTTCATCAACAGCCTCGTCAATAGCACCAACAGCAGCCTCTTCTGTAGCACCAACAACAGCCTCGTCAACTGTGGGTTCATTATCGGTGATAGAATCCCTGCGATTTTCCGGATTCTTCTGAAAATACTTGTAGCGATATTCAGAGTGCTCGATCAGGAGAGGACCTCCAAGAACACCCGTAACATTTACACAAGTAGGCCGACCATCCTTACCCGAACCAAGATCAAAGCTTACATATTCACCCGGATAGAGACATTTGTATCCATCATTTGATACATTGACACCCGATAGATGAACAAATAAATCGCTTCCAACATGCTCCGAATCAGAAGTCATTACATTAATAAAACCATATCCCTTGCGATTAAACCATCTGCTAACATTTCCTGTGAGTGCCATTACGTTATTATAATTCTATTATTATAGTAAATCTTTATATAGTTTTAATGATTTTATATCTGATCTTCTTATTAATCACCATACTCATAGGAAAACATATTTATGAAATACATAATTATAATCATAATGCGGTCTTAGAACAATTACAATCTGCGAATAAAGAAGAAATAAATGAATTACTCAAAGAAAGGAAACCATTATTAATTCATAATCTAGGGAATAAACACGAAGAATATAATAATCTATCTTTTCATAAATTAAGTGATGATAATCCTGGCCATATCATTCATGATAAAAATAGATATCTTTCATTAAAATCATTTGTTGATGAAAAACAAATATATCTATACAAAAACGATAATCTATGCGATTCTTTACGATTAAAAACTCTCTTTGATGAAATTTATTGGCCATTCCAATCTCAAATACAATGTAACAAAAACTATTTTATGAGTTTATTAAAAGGATTCAATTCAATTCCTCTGACACAAAATAAACATAATCTTCACTTAATACATCAAATCTACGGCCAGAGTAAAATATACCTCTTTAACCCGAAACATAAAACTGATATCATGAATAAAGAAAACAATGAAATCAAAAAATATGGACAAAAAATTAATCTTACACAGGGATTAGTTCTTTCTGTACCTGTTGAATGGATGTACTTCTATGAAACCGATAATGAATCAATCATCGGTGAGATAGAGTCGGATAATTATTTTACTGTAATCTATAATAATATAAGATAAATCATTTATATAAATCTTTTACTCTGAAAGGATGTTCAAATGTAATATATTCTAATTTATTAATTAAATTCCGTTGTAAACCAACTAGAGCGATCGCTGAAATAAAATCAATCGCACTTTTAGTAGCTTCTTTAATTTTAACATCTAGCACTGATTCTAAGAATTTACTTAGATATTTATGTAAGAAATACCAAGTAACGGTTAAAACCATCGCATGAATGATAATCTCAGCTAAGATTTGATAATTATTTTCTTTAATGGCTTTATCTTCTTCGAGTGAAGTAAATAAATGATCAATAAATGGTGCTAAAAATATCAAGATTATTAGATAGATTGAGGAAAATAACGCCAATCTTATCGGTATATTATCTAGGATATGCATTATTTATATTAATATATATATATTATTTAAAGATTTTATATAATATATAGAGAGGATAATGAATAATTATCAACTTCATACCAATTGGTGTCTATGGTATCATTCTATAGATGACACCAATTGGAAAAAAAATAGCTATAAAAATATATATACGATACGGAACTTATATGATCTGAAATCAATTAACGATATTATTCAAACGATTCATTTACAAAATAGTATGTTTTTTATCATGCGAGAAGGGATCTTCCCAACGTGGGAAGATCCCGATAATAGAGAAGGATGTTGTATTTCATATAAGATATCAAATTCAATACTAGAGGAACAATTTAATATCATTCTGAATAATATCTTATCCGAGGATATTTTAATTGATAAAACAAATACAGAATATCTAAATGGATTATCAATTATTCCTAAGAAAGAATTTAATATCGTGAAATTATGGTTAAGAAAACACGATGAAAATTATACCGATTCAATAAAAGAATATGAACCTCATTTTGTAAAAACGAAAGCGTTTCTAAAGAAACATGAATTATCATATTAATCATCATAGCCGTCACGTCGGTCTGCCCAGCTAGCCGCTACTCTTTCATGTGCTTCTTGCACAGGGGACTTGGCCTCGCCCTCGCCGGATTGGGTGGCGGCCATCTGCCGGTCATATTCCGCGCCACTACAATGACCACATACTTTACCCTTCTTGGGGCTCCCGTGTTTATCATTGGAGATCCAGTCGGACGTAAATACCCAATTATAGCTAGGACATTTGCCGCTGCAATTGCCTTTGCGGGTCAGGGAAGCCATACAGTTAGTGCCACCGCCACAAACACAACGATGAGTCATCGTCTGGCCAACGTTGATTAACGCACCGGCAGCGCCGGCAGCACCGGCAGCACCGGCAGCGCCGGCAGCACCGGCAGCACCGGCAGCGCCGGCAGCACCGGCAGCACCGGCAGCGCCGGCAGCACCGGCAGCGCCGGCAGCGACAGGATATAACAACGCCCCCCTTTTGTTTCGGAACAATATCAAATCCTTGTCTCGCCATTCCAGCTTCTTTCCCCAGTTGAATGGTGGTTTTCATAGGATCCCCCTCCACAATTGTGTGGATCATTGGACCAGTTTTTGGAGCCTCTTCTTTTTTTATATCTCTTAGTCTTCTTAGTTTTCTTAGTTTTCCTAGTCTTTTTTGATTTGCGTGAGACATACTTTCTGTGAATCTTCTCCATTTTATATTAAGAAATATTTTATTCTTTGATTATTAGATATAAGAAATATAATAATTAGTTAACAAGGTCGGATGCGGAGATAGTAGGAAGTTCCGCATCATCCCATAGTTTATTTTTTATGCAATATTCAGGGAACCCCTGCAAGCAATCCACGCACTCCCCACACCTTTTTTTGCAGTGTTCGTTGTAATCTTTAAGACAGACATTTTCCCACCGCGGTCTCTCTACCAAATTGGGAGGGAGCCAACCCCTGCGAAGATCATTAACCCGAAATTCATTATTGCAGATGATGCAGCCGCCCCAAAATTCTTTTTTTCGTTCCTCTAGAGTAATTGGTTTAAAAAATCCACTTTTCGCGAAATCAGTATTTATTTTGGCAAAATATGTTGCGTCGTTTACATCTGGGTGATATCTACCACAATCATTTCTATAACATTGTGCTATTCCATCACTGGACCATACTAATAAACCAGCGAATAATATGGTATCTGTTTCCCTTGTATTATCTGTTTCATCCCCCCTTGGAGTCTCTTGATAATCATCAGCATTTCTTAATAATGAATAATGTCCTGCTGTTGTGTCTGTTTCTAACTCATATTCTAACTGCAACTGATTATCAAGATACAGTATTTCTTTGGGTTTCGCTGTATATACAATAAAATCACCCTTCCTGTTGCGGGAAACCGTTACTTCAGTAGGCTGGACGGGTTGTGATATATCTTCAGTTAATGTAATATTTGCAACATTTGTCTCTGTATCTATAGATTCCGCCGTGTATTCTTTACCTCCTATAATTACTGTTACCATGTATGGACTATCCTCACCTTCTTTCACTCCATCCGCATCAGTCTTTTCAAGCTTTAATATACCCCTTACGCTTGTATCTACTTGTAGTTGTCTCGGTGGAAGTAATTCTAATATCGGATATGTTATACTTTCTCTTGCTAATTCAAGGTTAGGTGAATGTATTGTTGGAGAACGTATCATTTCAGGGGAGTAAGATATCCCCTCCGCCAGCTTCGCACTTCTAAATGATTCTATTTTATTACTAGGTGATTGGGGGGTCGATTTGTTGATCTTAATCGAATTCACGGTAGGTTTTAACCCGCCTTTCATTTTTTTCTTTATTCTTTTATATCTTTTCTTAGTCTTCTTAGTCTTCTTAGTTTTCTTTTTCTTCTTAGATTCAGCCAGAAAAGGATTTTTAACTTTGTGATTTTTAGGCGATTCCTGGTGTTTTTTGACTAGATCGGTATATTTTTGCATGACTCTCCCTATCATAATAGAATCGGACGGGAGGGGACTCGAGGCTTCTTGATTAACAAGATCAGCTATATTTTTGAGTGCACCATTAAGAGCCATCGTCTCAGTCGTGATGTCTCTTGGTAATGTATACATATTCAGTGCTTCGGATGATTTATCGGCAATTCTTTCTAAATGGTTCATCTTTCTCTTAATGGCTTCTAATCGTTTCTTTTCTTTGACGTCAGGAAAACCTTGATCTGATTCACTCATTTCTGTATCTTCTTCTTCTTCGGGTGTCAGTTTGTGACTAAATAGATATTCAAATATTTCAATCATTGTTTTTACAGTGACGCCTTTTTTGAGAGCGGTTTTCATATATGTTTCTAAAGCCGATCCAACATCTTTTCCCTTCAGTGTATGTCCCGCCTGCCTGATATCAACTTTTGAGAATGAAATACCCTTATATTTATCTAAAAACGCTTCGACACTTCTCATATATAAACCGATATCAATTTCATCGTGACCTATTTCAAAAAGTTTTTCATTAAGAGCAGATCTCAAATTAACCCATGAGGGGTTATTAGTTACTCTTGGAACACGATTCTCTTCTAATAAATCTTTAATATATTTAGAACTACGGTCATACATATTACTCATTGTTGATCTAACCATAGGTTTACCTACTTCATATGCTTTATTAACGATGGGTTTACCAAATTCATATGCCGATTTGGTCATCATTCTTAGAGCTTTTCCTCGATCCAATCGTTTAGTTCTTTTCTTAATCGGTCCTCCCCTGCGATTAATTTTAGGTCCATCTTTTACTGTTTTCTTCGCCGGCATATTTATATACTAGTATATTAGAAAATTATTTATTCTTTTTCTTTCTTCTTGTTTGTCTTCTTGTTGTTCTATTGGTTGTTGTAGGGAATCTTACCATCGCATTGTTCTTACCATCATAGTGATCGCGATAAACTTCGGGTAACATAGTGAAGCCATTCTTTTCATAACATCTAATCGCAGATTCATTTACATTCCCTTCTTCGGTTCTCACAGTTAAATATAAAATATGTTTCTTGAATTTTTTGATGAACTCTAATACTATTTTTTGACATAATCCTTGACCGCGATATTCACTATTCACTGAAAAGGTATGAATATACATAGTTTTATGAGGTCCTTTCCCCGAAGTATCTTCTTTTCCAAATCCAACCGCGACAACTTTGCCATTCATTTCTAGATATCCAATAAATTCACCATTTTGTATAGCTGTCCCAACCGTATCAGATACTATTTGATGACCAAATGACTGCGATGAAGTTTCATTGATATCTGATGCCAGCCTATTTAGGCCACTTCTGAGACGATGATCTTCTACTTCCAAGAATTCTTTGGGCGATAAAATTGGCATTACTTAATCTATATAGAGATTATAGATTAAATTATTATCTTTTCTTGCGACGATTGCTTTTCCGTTTCGTTTTCTTAGAATTAGGTATTCTAATCATCGCATACGTTTTAGATGAATTTTTTTTCGGTTCATTTGTACCTGCTTCAGTTAGAACAAAGAAATCATTCGATTGTTTACATCGTTTATTGGCTTCATTATTTTTTTTTAGAGTTAAATATAAAACATAATCATCGCCAAATTTCCTAACAAATTCTCTTGTTAATTTTTTACATAATCCTTTTCCTCTGTAATTGGGTTTTACAAAAGTTCCAAACATATACATCGTTTTATGTTTTGTTCTTATCTTCTTAAATTTGTCTTTTGATATTATTCTTTCGCAACTACTAGGACAATTGATAATCATAAATTTAGGATTTTTTTTACACTCATTATTTTTGGCCCAGAAAGCACATGATGGATTCTTATCTTTCATATATGTATCTTCATAACAGAAACAACACGCAACTATATGATTATCTGCTTTCAAAAATCCAACATAACCATCATTTGCAATCGTCCATGCCAAAGACGTCCCCATATCTAATTTATTGATTTCTGTTTTCGTTTTTTTAATAAATCTGATGCTGACAAGATAACCATTTTATAATCTATATAAAGATTATAGATTAAATTATCTTAGATATGAATATCTATTCATCAGAAACGTTAAATGAAATATTTACTGATGAAAAATTCCTAAATGATTATGCTGAATATAGGAAAGATAATACCGAAATAATTGTATTTCAAAAATTTATTGATTCAATCAAATTAAATCGTAAATATTTCCGATTAGAAATGAATAAAAAAAAAGGATTTCGTAATAAAAACAAAAATATCAGCGAAGATACAATCGCTCTAAAAGAAATCAATAGTTTACTTAACAAAACTACGGATAAAAATATATTATCTATTCGTGTAAAAATCAAGGCTAAGATAACAAATAAACATTATTTAACAGATATGATCATTGAAAGTATCCTGGATAAATGTATTATTCATACACCTTATATTCCACTCTATCTTGATTTAATTAATTATCTTTATTCGGATACGGATATGATTAATGAAAAAATTAATTTATTAACAGAGAAAATTTATGAAGCGATTCAAACAGTGGAAATAACCGAGACAAGTGATTATTTAATCATGTGTGAGAAAAATAAGAAATTAGATAAATTAATTGGTCATTCATTACTAATCACAGAATTAGAAAAGAAAAAAATAGTTACAGGCAAAATTCATCCTACATTAGAAAATTTTATGGCTATCCTATCTGATTGCGAAGTAGATGAAGAAAAATATAAATGTGTTCAGTGCTTATATAATATTTTGAAATCATATTATGGTGAATACATCCTACCCGAAGGATACAATGAGAAATTAAAATCATTAATTGATAATGAAAAATCAAATAAAATTAAATTCAAGATGATGGATATTATTGAAAGAAAATAAACGTCAGCCGTCGGCGTGGGAAATGGCAACCGGCCACCATGGTGGCGACGGACATATAAAACGCAAATCTAAAAAGACAAGAAAACAAAGACGGAGAAAATCTAGAAGATAAAGATATCATTATTGATTCTCTACTGGTGGATCAGTAATTTCTATCTCCGAGACTAATATTTCTCTTCCGACATCACCTCTTTCAACATCATCGTCTTCTCTATCAGGGCTCTCTTCTTCCTTCATCTCTACTTTATTCATCTCTGCTTTCTCCACCTCTGCCTTCTTCGGCTTCTCCTTTACTTCGGCTACTTCGGCTTCTTCGGCTTCTTCTGCGTGCTTGAAAGGCGTAATAGCCTTTAGACCATTACATATAACTGGTCTTCTTACATCCGGATATTCATCTTTAAATTTTTTATTAAACATGGATATGATATCTAGATCAACTTGAGGGGATGATTCTAATAGATTATCATATTCAGAACGACAGATCTTTAGGAAATCCCGACAAGGTTTTCTTTTTTTATCGTGAAGAGATAACTCAATCTCTATATTTCTACTTAATTTACTCCATGCTAGGGCGGCTATCCGGTGACCTTCATATATTTCCGAGTATCTTAAGAAAGACAACAGAGTACCCAAAATACCCGTGAAGATATTGAAACCACCGACTATCGCTGTAAAACCGTGTTTATAGTCTGTTGGGATATAACTATCAACCGCAAAATTACCTACACCCGTTAGTGTTGATAGAATAATTACCGGAATCTGTAGCTGATGATATTTTTCCTTATATTTTCTCTGTCCATAATTATGTAAATAGGCGTAACACATTGCTACCTCACCCCATTCACTCAGTAGCTCTTCTATCTCGTCTGACCAGTCCTCTATATTATCGGGCATAGGTTTCGCAACTAATCTGGGTGTTTCTAACAACTGCATTATTTATATATATACTAAAATTATTTAAATTTGATTTAATTGATCATTTAATTTAGATAACTTAATGCCCGCCTTTAAAAATTTCGTGAATCTGTTATTGACTTTGGGAACAATGACAGGTTTATCATACGGATCATTCCGATTTTGTAATTGGTATGGTTGCGATGGATGGTTATCATTTTTACGTTCCGACCTAATCTGTAACGCGTGCGTTGATGTAGCGTATCATCTAAAAAATTATCAGATATCGTTGTACGGAAGTGTATTTACTCTACTATCTTATCATTTATCCTCTCTGATTAGTAAGGCTTCTTCCCCGTCCGATAAATATATCTTTGAAGAATATGAATTAGGTAAAAAATCTCCGCGGAGTCTAAAACTGAAATAATTATATCCATCAGTATATTAAGATCTTATGGGTCGTTTAGGATTATTATTCTTAGTGTCAGTATTTATCGGGGGATTGTTAATTTTTATTAATTATTCACCAGAAGCAGAGCAACATTCTACGAGTGCCCCAAGGTCTTCTATCATTACTCCTGAACCTGAACCTGAACCTGAACCTGACTGCGATGATCCCAACTGGACCTGTTCAAGTCAAAGAGAATATTCAGTGTGTACCGATAATTTATCAGATGCTGATCTGTCAGATGTAACACAATATATTTTTGATTATTTATCAGATAATAATTTAATCGTAACGTCGGATTTAATGGGAACCGAAACATTCACTAAAAATAACATAATTCTTACAGAGGATACTGAATCATTTAATAATTGTAATAATAATCAGATTTTCAGATTGATATGTCCCGCTACCCAACAACCACATCATTGTGTAATAAGAGAATAATGGGATTTTTTTTATATAGTTTATTTAAATACATGAAAAAACTATATTTTAATTTGCTATGTCTTTTGTTTGTCATTTTTATAATATATTGTTTCACCCGTAAAGAAGGATTCTTAACTATAGATGCTTCACAGATGTGTGTTCAAGATAGTACTGGTGCCGTAACATGCGATGGTTCTACCATAAATGATGAGGGTACAGTGGGTCAGCAGGGGCATAAATGCACATTACCTGACAACACGACAGGCTATATTATACCGGAAAATCCGACCGCATGTGATGCAGATCCCGATTGCAATATGTATTCGGGGACGGGGTTCAATCCTGGTAGTATTTTTGATTGTGATGTGGGTTATGAGAGGGTTGACCCAAATATACCACCTACGGCTACACCGTGCTTTGCCCATGATGGTCCGATTATCTTAAATGGATGTATAAGTAAATGTCAGCAAGACCCCTCTTTACCTGGAAAGTATGGGGGTGGTGCAACGTTACCTTCTAGTATTTCAGACGGATTAACACCCTTGCCCGGTGTTATTTGTGATTCGGCGAATCTCCTTCCCGCTACGAACAAATGTTATCAACATGATGGGAAAATTAACACCGCAATAACTACAGAAACTGCTTGTACGGGTGATAATACGTGGTTCGGTGGTGGCGAGTTACAGGCGGTATGTCATAATCGTTCAGATATTGCCCAAGGACAACCAGTTGAAAATTATAAAATTATCGGTTGCGAAGAGGGATGTTTAACACGAAATAGCGGTAATCATAAGCAAGATTATATAACTGGACCTAACGAACCCGATACCGGTGGTGGTACCGCGCAGGGAGATAATCGCGAAGTTATTTATATAAACAATCAAAAAATTCCTGCAACCCAAGACCCATATGATGTTTCAGGTGAAACTGTGTTGGCCGCCGGAGGCACTTTTAATGTCGCGGCCACGTGCGGAACAGTCGCACAGAGTGATGGTACATCCGTCTCATTTGCTGCGCCTTTTGGACCAGTCGTCACCGAGGCGTGTAATCTAGATCCCACTAGTGATGGTAGTCCCCATTTTGAATCCAGAAGATATTCTGTTAGTGGTTGCTATCCCACATGTTCTAGTGTGAATGAAAGATGTATTAATATGTTATTTTCTTATTCAGTTGGGACGCCGACCCCAGAACTTGATCCTTTCAAGGAGCAGTTGCTACAACAATATATAGCAAATACGACTACAGCTCTTACAGATGATGAGCAGCAACAATTCAAAGATCAAATCTATTATTATCGTAAATACAGACATGATGGCCAAGATCATATCGAAGCACAATTTAAGTGTGCGGACGCTGATTGTCAATTCGCAGATGCATCGATAGATGCAGCGGTCCAGGCTCTTGGCGGGACCGCTGACGCTGCAATAATATCTGCAACCGAGAGAGGAATAGTCGCGAGTTTTATTGATATGGCGTTAGGTTTATATGGAGATGACACAACTATGTACGATATACAAGCAGCTGCGGGAAAAGATCGTACAGGTAATGACGCCTGGGATCCGTTTGATACAGATGCGTTCGCCCTCCAGAAAATGAAACTCATAAAATGGGTAGTTGGCGGCTCGGGCTACAACAATTGCGATCAGATATGCGAGACGGCATATAATGGAAAATGTGTTGATGACGCGGCATGGGGTGTGAATTCTAGAGGCCGTATGGCGCAGCTCTTGGACGGCACCGCAGTGGGAACAAATACCACATCACGCGGTGCACTCCTGGACACTCTGGAAACGTCTATGGCTCTGCCGGCAGGTCTTGCAGCAGATGACTCCCTGACAGACGGCGGGCGGTTGAGTAGCGCGCGGGAGCGCGATGGTCCACCTGTCTTTCGTAGGGACATGGCGTCCACCGGCTGGATAGCTCATCCTATGGCGCAGGACACAGCAGGTTCGGTAAACCCTGATATATGCACTCATAGGTATAGGCTCAACCCCAACGGCAGCGGATCGAATCGCGACAGAAAATTATGTAAATGTTATGTCCCCCGTAAAGATATTTGTAGGGCAGACAGTGGTCTCATAGCATCGAGCACCGACATAGGTGGCGACAGAGCGGCAGCAGACTGTCCTGAAGCAGGACATGATTGGGTGGAATGGGTTGAACCGAACGTATAAATAATTTATTTCAAGAACAGACTCATTACGAACATAAAATACAGAGTATTAATATCATCTTTTGTATCTAAGAAGGTTTGATCTTCATAGCGAGGTAATTCGGGACCGACATAAAAAGAACTCATTTCCAAGTAGGATTCTGAAAACCCTGATATTAATTCTTTGTATTCATTATTTTTCTGTTGATATAATTTTTCTTTTTCATCCAATGTATGATAATATTCTTGTTTAAGATCAATATTATCTGGATTATTTTCATGCAAATTTTTGACGAATGAATTATAAGAAGATGTTTCTTCTCTTAATGATTCTTGTATTTTAGAGAGTTTCTTAGATAATTCATCCAGATTCATATAATATTTTTAATAGATATAATATATATGACAGAGAAACGATCAATTTATATTACCGATAATAAAGATTTAGAAAGGCTAAAACCTTTCGGATTTTTTAATCCAGGTGAACCAGGGGGAGGTGAAGATGGATCGGGTAATTATCATTTTACACTAGATGATCTGGATGCCTATCATGATTACATGCCAAATACTTGTAAAGCAATTCTCGGGAAAATCCAAGTAGAAGATGATACTTATATTGAAACCTTGTGGGATTTAATTCCATCATATTTACAGAGACAACCTACATTACCTTTTGCTGATACTGTTGATAGACAAGATACATTACCCTTCTTTTACGAGGCTGGGCTAAAATCTAAGAAGAGAAAATCTAAGAAGAGAAAATCTAAGAAGGGCGGATGCGCTGGTTCAAGAGGCGGTGGGAAGAAATGGACAGTTAAGAAAAGGAAAATGAAAAGGAATGCTAACTCAGCTTACTTTGAGTTTAGAAGTGGTTCTTCAAGGAAGTTTTGGCGAATCGTTAAAAATGGTTCTAAAATAACAACACATTATGGAAAAATAGGAACTTTGGGTCAAATGACTACTAAGGATTACGGCTCAAAAGTTGATCAGAAATTGGATTCATTAATCAAATCTAAGAAGGGTAAGGGTTATGTTGAGAAGACAGATTTTGGCGTTTCGAACCCTAAACCTCCGACTTCCGTAGAGAGAGAATATATGAAAACATGTAATAAAGCAGAACAAAATAAAGTATTAAATCCCAATATGATTAGTTATGATTGTGAAGGCATGATGGATCAGGGGGATAGTGAATTAAAATGGATGACCGGATGGTATAAAGACGCCTTAAAGAAAGGCGAGTTTGATTGGTCTTCGTATGAAGAACATAGTAAATCTAAAAGAAAGAAGAAATAATTAATCTAAATTATATTATAAATGTCTTTTCAATACACGATCAAGAAATGCTTGGTAACTGTTGATCGTACAAAATATACGAAGAATGAAATCAGTATTGGTGATAATCTTATGTTCATTCATTATGGTAAGCCAGGTGGCTATAATGGTAAAGTCATGGTATCTATGAAAAATCCATCAGAACAAGTCTCTAAGATAGAATATGATGGTTCAGATCATGTATTATCTTTTCAGTGGCAAGGTCCATGGGAAGATGAAGATACTGGAAAAGAAAGTAAGAAAACTCTTCAGTTTAAAATTGATTTTGAAAGACCAGTTGATGGCTCAAGGGTTTACTCTGCTCTGATAAAGAAATTACCATTGAAAAAAGGAAAACGTACTAAACGGAAACCAGCATATGTCAGAACAAATAAGAAACAAAAGAAAACTAAGAAGAAAGATCGTAAAGGACCTGAAGAATCGGCTACCGAATTTTCTGTGGACCAAGAAAGGCAAGGGAATGATGGTAATATGTGGGTAATTCAGGTTTCTAAGAATGGTATTCAAAGATGGGTTAAGAAAGAAGATAAATCAGCGAGAGGTAAGAATAAACCTTTAGAAAAGCTATGGACAGATATGTCTAACATGAAAAAGTTAGTCTTTATTATGAAAGATGGTTATCAAATTAAATCTATTAAACCGAGTGAATATCAAGATATGATAGATAAAGCGGTAGAAGATGATTCAGTAAAAGCTATCTTAACCGCAGGGAATAGTTTTGATGGATATCAGCAATTATATGATGATGTTGGTAAATCATCTGTAGAACAAGTATTGAAGAATTACAAGAAGTATTGGAAACACAAGATGGATAATAAATTATATACTTGTTAAATAAGTTTAATCATTTAAAATTTGATATAATAAATTTTATTTAGTTTCAAATTAATGGATACTTGTAAAGCAAATAAGTGTGTTAAAACTGAAAATCTTATATACAATGGAAATGTAGTCCCCACTGGTCGGGGTGGGTGGAATGATTTTGTAAGGTGTTCAAAAAAAGTTCATAAAGATGGTTTCTGTAAACGTTGTTATGAACCCGATAAACGATATAAATGTAAGGCGTGGATTCCTGATCAATTGTGGAAAAGAGATGGTATTTATGGTGAACCATATGATTTTCCATATCATAAGGAAGAAAGCGAGAAAGAATGGGTTGAAATGATGTATACACTACACCCACATTTAAGACCAAAAGAAAGTTATCAGTGTATTGATGTACAGGAACAAGCTAAAAACGATAAGGTCGCGTGCATTGTAGCCGAGGACAAAATTAACAAAGTATTACAATGGTTAGATGATAATGCGGCTAAAATTAATTATAAATTAGGATCAGAACTAAACGAAATTTTAACCAACTCAATTTAAAGAAGAAATAAGTTTAATCATTTAAAAATTACTATTTTGTATTACTAATAAATGTCTGACAGAGTTTTATTTGTTAGTGGGAGATGTCCTCATTCAAAGAAAGTCTTAGTAGGAATTCAGCAACATCCGTTTTTGAAGCCATTGTTTAAGGTTGTGAATATTGATACACAACCTTATCCAAATTATGTGAAATCGGTTCCCTCTATTTTGATTCAGAATCAGATGGTAACGGGAGAAAAGGTATTTGAATATTTCGGTAAATTAGTCGAAGGAAAGAAAGCCCAAGAAGAGAGAGTTTCAGGGGGACAGCAGTCTGAATCTGATCAGGGTCAGTGCAGGATCAACGAAGAGGGTGAGTTAGAGGGTTACTGTGGGGGTCCAGGATTGGGTGGAGCGGGAATTGAATTTTCAATGATTACTGAAGATAATGATGATTATACGAAGAAAACATACAAGATGGATACTAGTTATGATTTCTTAGATGGCTCATCGGGTGATATTCAAGCTCAAGTGAAATCAATGGAAGCCAAAGATGCCCAACTATCATCAAAACAAAAGAGTTTTGATAATGATATGGAGAGAATGCAGAGAGAAAGAGGTGAGATGATGAATCAACAATCTGGACCAGGTGGACAAAGACCTCCTATGGGTCAGGGACCAGGTCAAGGTCAGGGTATGGGTCAGGGTCAAAACATGATGAGATAAATATATTGAGTATAGATATATGAGAAAATCTACTAGGAAAAAAAATATATTATTTGAAACGTTGAAACGGAATGGTGGGGATATAGTAGATAAATATATTGATATAGTTAAAGAATTTACCGGATATGATTTATATTTTGATGTTGTTATTCCTGATGAATTAAAGGATGCAATGTATTGTATATTTTATTTAAAAGATGAAACACAACAATCTACTAGTTTATGGGATGATTCTATTGCGGTAAGTACCTTTCTATATCTAAATGACGATCAAATTAAAGAAGGTATAGGGAAAGGTGTGAAAACGATTGTTCCAGGAAAAAATTTAGGTAGTATTGTTTTTCATTTACAGTTATTATTGAGTATTATTTCTGGCATACAACATCTAGGGTTGTCTAATTTTACAGATGACCCCGGTAGAGCTACTAAGGGTATATATAGTTTATTTGAGATAGATAAAAGAGGTCATTCAGGGAGTGATTTTGTAGGCAAAAGTGTAGACGAACAAATACATTTATCTGAAGGAGAAATGAGATTTATATTAAGAAGTGATAGTGAAGAGATATGGGAAACAAAATGGAAAGAATTGATGGATAAAGTAGGGCGCGCGAGTATAAATAAATCCAAGAAATCCAAGAAGTCCAAGAAACCAAAGAAACCCAAGAAGAAAATACCTAAGAAAAGCCTAAGAAAAAGAAGAAACAAACAAAAAGAAGGAAATAAATCTTACGTTAAATCATTTAAAAAATAGTAATTTGATATAGTAAAATGGCCGACGTTGAGAATCAGTTATTCAGTCTTTTTTCTGATTTTATTCGGGATCTGTCCAAAACATATCCCGAAATAAAGAGTTGTTTGTATCGGAACTATGAAGATTGTCTCTTAGATGGTGATAAATCTTTATCTGATCTGCCTAAGTTAGAAAAGTTCTTGGCTTTAATCGGTGATCATGAAAAGATGATTACTGATAAGAATTTAGAATTTTTTGATCTAGAGGTTGAATTCTTGGAAGAGATTTCTTTCAAGCTCCTATGGACAAAGAATATTTCAAATAAGACTCGTGAATCAATCTGGAAATATTTACAAACGTTTCAGATCATTAATATTAATCTAAGATCCAGTCAGCAATTAAAGGATGCTCTCAGTCAGATTGGAACGGATACTCAGGTTGAGGTTGATCGTAAAACCGCTAAAGATTTAAATAAACTCAAGAAATTAAGTGAGAGTGTTAAGGGAGAGGTAAAGGAGGAGGAATCTGATTTGGACCAAATGCTTGGCCCTTTGATGGAGAGTGGTATCGGAGATATTGCGAAGGAGGTCGCTAAAACGATGGATATTGAAAAGATGTTTGGATCAATTGATGAAAACTCTAACCCGATGGATGTGATGGCTCAGATGATGAATCCCGAGAAAATGGGTTCCATTTTTCAGAATATTAATTCGGTAATGGAACAGAAGATGGATTCTGGTGAACTAACTAAAGAAGGGTTAAAAGGAGAGGCCGAGGGGATGATGGGTAAACTAAGTGATAATCCTATGTTTAAAAATATGATGGATGGTTTGGGTCCTACAATGGATCAGTCAAGTAGTGAGGGGGATAATAATTCACAACCAGTTCCCGAAGAATTAACGAAAGAAGAAAAACAAAAGAAACTCAGAGAGAAAATCAATGAGAAGAAAGCAAACCGATAAATTTGATATAGTTAAATTTGATATAGTTAATTTTACTATTTAAAAACCTTTTACGTAATATTCATTAGTAAAAAAATGGATTTATCAGTACCTATCTTTAATGAAGAAGATATTGAGTTTATCAGAGGCTTGCCAAAAGATAAGTTTGATCAAGTGATTCAGACGGCATTAACAATTGGGTTCAAGAGTATTCAGATGAGTGAAGTCAATATGGATTGTCATTCCTATATTGATCCTTTAAAAGCGATGATTGAAACTTCTACAGAGGAGCATACAGAGAAGATCAATGGAATTGATGATAAATTAGATGCTCTCTTACATATCAGAACAAATTCAAGTAGGAAAGGTCGACTATCAGAAGACCTATGTATTAGGCGATTGACTCAGCAGTATCCTGATTGGGAATTCTCAGATGTAACTCATGTTGGTCACGAGGGTGATTGTCGGGCTATTTCACCGATCGGTGAAATTCTCTATGAATTCAAGAGTTACGATACAAATGTGAATAAAGAGCAATTAAATAAATTTTACAAGGATTTGGAAACAACAGGTATCAAACTGGGTATCTTTGTCTCAAATACATCGGGTATCGTGGGAAAGAAAGATTTAGAGTGGGAAATTATCAATGGTTCTCTCGTGATTTATATTTCAAATATTGGATTTAATGGTCACGGTTGTATTATGGCTACTGAGTTACTCCTTGCTCTGATGAAGAGTAATATCCTTGATACTGAAAATCACTGGTTACTCTATCAGAATTATGAAACAGATGAAATTTATCGTAATATGGTTGATACCTTAGATGATTACAGGAAGGATAATGAATTGATATATAAACTTCAGAAGAATATTAAAGATTTTCGTTTTCGGAATAATAACATGATTGATGGTTTAGAATCAAATATCTTTCAACTATCATTGAATGCTCAGAATACATTTTCAAAAATGCTGGGTCTGGTTGAGCAGATTAAATCTGAACAGCAGATCGTTGCAAATTTCTGTTTAGATGATTTCATTTTAGCAAATAATTATTCTGATAAGTCTATTGAAGCATTTAGGCAATTAGATAAAGTTGCCCGGGGATTAGGCTTACAAATTCACTTAGCAGACAATGAATGGATTATTCTAAGAGAGAGTAAGTTATTGGCAAAGACTAAGACCTTAAAAAGTAAAATCCAGTTATTAGTCACAGAATATCCCGAATCACTTGTAAATTTCAACCCATTATATGAGGAATTCAAAGATAAAAAGATTATAATTGAATTAAATGATAATCATAAGATATGGGAAATTATTCAATTAAGATTAAATTAGATTAATAAAATATATCTTATTAATAATAACAGTGGATGACCATAGTAGGCAGGAATGTAAGGAATGATCTTGGGAATGTTCCAGTAGCCAATCGCACCGATACTGGTCAAAATATTCAGCAAGCTCAGCGAACTCAGCGAACTCAGCAATCTCAGCAAGCTCAGCGAACTCAGCAATCTCAGCAATCTCAGCAATCTCAGCAATCTCAGCAATCTCAGCAATCTCAGCAAACATCTGGTCATACTATAACTGATAAGACATCTAGCGAAATAAATAAGTCATCGCGATCGGTTGATTTGAAATTTAGTAAAGGTGACGAAACATATTCAAAGAATATAGAATTAATAAATGAGCAAATTACTATCTGGGAAAAATTAGGATTAGATTTGAATAGTGATATACAATCATTCAACCAAGTTTTTTATCAACTATTCCAATTGAATCATATTCATAAGAATCCTTATAATTTTGGTTCATTTCAAATTGAGTACGATGATGGGTTAATTGATCCCTCTCTATTTAGATGTCCTGAAGTTGCGGGGAATTCACATATCAAGATATATCACTTTGATGCGGCTTACTTATCAGGTGAAGAAATATTACACGCTAAGTTATCCCCAGGTGGTGTGGTTGCTGCCCAAGGGGCCCAAGGGGCCCAAGGGGCCCAAGGGGCCCAAGGGGCCCAAGGGGCCCAAGGGGCCCAAGGGGCCCAAGGGGCCCAAGGGGCCCAAGGGAATATCCCTGTTGTTCGCGCGCAACTCGTTCCTCAGGACCCCCCTCCTTATTCGGTATATCCTCCAGTACCTTCCCCGGCGCCTGTACCTTCTCCTGAGCCGATACCTTATCCGGTAGACGATAGTGGCAACCCTATTACAGGGGTGCCATCGGGTAATGCTGGTAATGCTGGTAATG
>Ga0315336_1001655_pt1 | contig 40510 bp, 35 predicted proteins | sample ASW5metaG_FD_204512 | JGI IMG/M metagenome (GOLD analysis project Ga0315336, IMG submission 204512) | Ammonia-oxidizing marine archaeal communities from Monterey Bay, California, United States - ASW #5 | ecosystem: Environmental > Aquatic > Marine > Intertidal zone | place: USA: California... | reverse complement strand
TGGCCCGCCGCTCTGCGCTTGGATCGGTTGAGCGTTTCAAGCAGCGCCCGGTGGCGGTTGGCGCGCTGGCTCCGGATGTCGTATGGGCAATCGAGCAGGAAGTCGGCCGTGCTGTTCCAGTTGTAGGAGCGCCAGTCCGCCGGATCGGTGCGAGTGCGCCCGAGCAGGTAAACACGGTCGAGCTCGCGAAAAACCAGGGTCGGCAGGATGTTCTCCACGGCGCGCAGGATGCGGCGGCCCTCCTCGGCCATCGTGGTGCCGTTGAAGGTGCCGTGGTTGATCAGGTTCAACAGCATCAGTGGCAACTCGACCTCAACCGTGGCGACGAACCGGTCGTAGGCCCAATAGCCGCCGCTGGAGCGCAGGTGTACCGGCGCGCCGGCGCCAGGGCTGAGGGCTGCGAATACGGCGGCGAGTTGCTCGTGGGACCAGTTGTAGCTTGCACTGAAGATAAGCTGTGTGAGCGCGCTTAGCTCAATATCCGGCTGGGCCGAGCCGCCGGCGAAACGATAGGCGCGCAGCAGCACCCGGCCCTCATGGGAGAGCAGCGTCTTCTCCGCCTGCTCGCCGGAATTCATCACCCAATCGACGATGTCGGAAAGATTCCAGAAATCGTCGAGAAGCTCGTAGCCGCGCGCGACGATGAAGGCGCGCACCGCCGGGCGGAAGGCGCCGGGTACGGGGCCGTTGCCTTTGCCTTTGACCTGGACCACTCGGCCGTCGCGATCGACTTCGATCGTGGCGTGCGAAGTGCCGGCGCCGTCGCGCACCGAATAGATCTCGCATTCCTCCAGGCGCAGCGCGTCGGCGTAGTCGGCGACGCAATGATCCATCGCCGCCCCCTCGCGGGCCAGGTTCTGTGGCGTGGTCAACTGGATCACCGCAACCGAGTGGCCGAGCCGATAGACCGGAATCGCACCCGGTTCCGGCGCCCGTGGCCGCGCGGCGTTGATCTGACGGCGCATTTTCTGCGCCTCGCGGATCGCCTGGGTGTAGCCGATCCGGTCGATACGCCGATTTGGGCGGCGTTTGGGCAAATCTTCCAGATAGGCATCGAGATATTCGATCACCCGGCGCACGGTCTTGGCGAGCGGTCCGTCGAGGCGCAGGAAGACGACTTGGTCTCCGCGCTCCAGCGCCGCCGTACACCAGTCGGGAACGGGCATCTCGAGCAACCGCGGCTCATCCCAGTCGGGGGTGTCGGGATCTTCCAGCACGATCCGCCCGGTCGGCCTCTCGCGGACGACATGGTACACGCGCTCATGCACGCGCAGGATGTGGCGCCGCGCGGTGCCCTTCAGCCAGTCGCGCACCGCCTCATGCGCCGCAAGCTCGCCGAGCGCGGCGAGGAACGCATCGACGGCGTCGACATTGAGGACGTTGCGCGCAGCCATGGGAATTCTTGCGATCGGAGTTCGTATGAATGACGGGCGGTTGTGGAGGATATGGGGATTGTGCCCGCGGCCCGCTCGTCCTTCGAGGCTCGCTCGCGCTCGCGCCTCAGGATGAGGCTTCGACAAGTTCGGCACGAGGACCGGTAATCGCATGAATTCCAACACCGCCGTCATTCCCGCGAAAGCGGGAATCCATAGGCGCTGTAACGGCCCTTGTCCTAGGAAGCGTGGATTCCCGCTTTCGCGGGAATGACGACGGAACGGAGTGAGTGAGCGCGCCTATCCCCAATCGAGCCTAAAGCGCCAAGCCGCCCGTGAGGCTCGGGACCTCCAACGGTACGAAGCCGTAATGCTTCAGCCAGCGTAGGTCGGCGTCGAAGAATGTGCGGAGATCCGGAATCCCATATTTCAGCATGGCGATGCGCTCGGTGCCCATGCCGAAGGCGAAGCCCTGGTACTTTTCCGGGTCGATGCCGCAATTGGCCAGCACCTTGGGATGCACCATGCCGCAGCCAAGGATCTCCAGCCAGTCGTCGCCGGCGCCGATCTTGATGCCGTCGCGGGTGTGGGTGCAGCCGATATCAACTTCGGCGGAAGGTTCCGTGAAAGGAAAATGCGACGGCCGGAAACGCACCGGCACGTCTTCGACCTCAAAATAGGCGCGGCAGAATTCGATCAGGCAGCCTTTGAGGTGCCCCATATGCGTGGCCTCGTCGACCACCAGCCCTTCGAATTGGTGGAACATCGGCGTATGCGTCATGTCCGAGTCGCAGCGATACGTGCGGCCAGGAACCAGGATGCGGATCGGCGGTTCAACGTTTTCCATGTGCCGGATCTGCACCGGCGAGGTGTGGGTTCGCAGCACCCAGGGTGCGTCTTTCCCGTCCGGTCCTTCGCCCTCCAGATAAAACGTGTCGTGCATCTGGCGGGCGGGATGTTCGGGCGGAATGTTGAGTGCGGTGAAGTTGTACCAGTCGGTTTCGATGTCGGGCCCTTCGGCGACGCTGAAACCCATCTCGCCGAATATCGACACCACCTCGTCGATGGTCTGGCTGATCGGGTGGATGCGGCCATCCGGCTCGGGGCGGGTTGGAAGCGTGACATCGATGCGCTCGCCGGCCAGTCGCGCGTCGAGATCGGCGTCCTCAAGATCGGCCTTGCGCGCCTCGATGGCGGCGGCGACGGCATCTTTGATCGCGTTGAGGGCCTGGCCCGCTTGCTTGCGAGCCTCGCCCTCCAACTTTCCCAGCCCTTTCATCTGCGCTGTGATTGCGCCCTTCTTGCCGAGCGCGCGCACGCGAACCTCGTCAAGCGCCGTTAGGTCGCCCGCGCCCTTAGCGGCGGCGATCAGTTCGGATTTCAGTGCGGTGAGTTCGTCGCTCATGCCACCGTCCCCGGATCGGCCTGGCGCTTTTGCCGCAACCTCAAGCAGCGTCCACGTCAGCGCCGGCTTACTTCAGCGCCGATTTACTTGAGCGCGGCCTGGGCCTGGTCGACCACGGCCTTGAAAGCGTTCGGGTCGGTTGCGGCCATATCGGCGAGTACTTTGCGGTCGAGCTCGATGCCGGCCCGCTTCATCCCGTTCATGAACTCCGAATAGGTGAGCCCGTGCTCGCGGGCGCCGGCGTTGATGCGCTGGATCCATAGGGCCCGAAACGTCCGTTTGCGCACGCGGCGGTCGCGATAGGCGTATTGCAGCCCCTTCTCGACCTTCTCCAGCGCGACCTTGTAGACGTTCTTGTTGCGGCCGCGGTAACCCTTGGCGGCTTTAAGGACCTTCTTGTGGCGTGCGTGCGTGGTGACGCCGCGTTTGACGCGTGACATGTCTGTTCCTCCTACCGGTAAGGCATGTAGGAGCGAACGGTCTTCGCGTTCGAAGCGGACATGATCTCAGAGCCGCGGGCCTTGCGCTTCATGCTCTTGGAGCGTCTCATCAGGTTGTGGCGTTTCTTGGCCGGATTCATCCGAACCTTGCCGGTGCCGGTGAAGCTGAAACGCTTCTTGGCACTCGACTTCGTCTTCATCTTGGGCATTTTGCGTTCCTTGAATTGACGTGGTGACGCTTCGAGGCGGCTGGGCATGCCCTTTCTAGGCCGCGCCGCCCGGCGAAGGCAGGGATATAGCGATCCTGGCGGTGGAAATCAACGGGCAGGCGGGCGGAGACGGTGTCCTGCATCCATCCTTCGAGGCTCGCTGGCGCTCGCACCTCAGGATGAGCCCGTGCGTTGCGGTCGGGCCTGTATCGCTCATCCTGAGGTGCCCGCGGAGCGGGCCTCGAAGGATGGATGACAGGTGCGACCGGCTATTCCGCGCCTTCACACCACCCGGTCGGGGCATTCGGCGCCGGCGAAGTACGCATTGAGGTTGTCGCAGGCCTTGAAGCCCATCGCCTCGCGCGTCTCCAGAGTAGCGCTGCCCATATGGGGCAGCAGGAACGTGTTCTTCAGGTCGCGATAGGCGGGGTGGATGTTCGGCTCGCCCTCATAAACATCGAGGCCTGCGGCAGCCAGCTTGCCCGAACCAAGCGCGGCGATCAGCGCTTCGTCGTCGATCACGCTGCCGCGCGCAGTGTTGACCACGATGGCGGCGTCGGGCAGCAGCGCGATCGTGCGTGCATTGAGCAGGTGCCGGGTCTCCGGCGTCGCCGGACAGTTGATCGACAGCACCTCCGAGAGGCCGAGCAGATCCTCAAGCCGTGCGTGATACTTGGCGCCCGCTTCCAGCGCCGGATCGAGGCGCGAGCGGTTGTGGTAGTGGATTTCCATGCCCAACCCGCGGGCGCGCGCCGCCACGCCGCGCCCGATGCTGCCCATGCCGACGATGCCGAGGCGCTTGCCGTTCAGTTGGGTGCCGAGCATGAAGGTCGGCGCGAAGGCGTTCCAAGCGCCGCTGCGCACCAGCGTTTCCCCCTCGCTGGCCCGGCGGGCCGCGCCCAGCATCAGCAGGATGGCGATTTCCGCCGTCGCGTCGGAGAGCACGCCGGGTGTGTTGGTGACAATGAGCCCGCGCGTTTTGGCGGCCTCCAGATCGACATGATCGACGCCGACCGAATAGCAGGCAACGATCCGCACACCCTCGGGCAATCGGGCGATCTGCCCGGCGGAGAACCCCTCTGTCGGACAGGGCAGGATCGCGGCCGCGTCTTTGGCCAGAGCAATCACCTCGTCGTCCGAATAGGTGCGGTCCTCCGGATTGAGAATGGCATCGTAATCGCGGGCGAGGCGTGCCTCGACGCGCTCTGGCAGGCGGCGGGTGACCAGGATCTTCGGTTTGCTGTCGCTGGTTGGAGGCATGAGCGATCCATTGTTGAGGGTGATTGGGTCTCGCAGGCGCGCGCGCCGCCGGCTCGGGCAAGACTGGCCGCAATGGCCGGCATTGGCAACGGACACACGCAAACCAAACCCGACACGCCCGTTTGAAGGGGCGCGAGCCGATTGCTGGAAGTCGGTCGAGAGGGGCTGGCTTGGCGGGCGTTCGGTGCGCGCTAGCGCGCGAACGCCCGCGCGCTCATCTGGGAGCCATGACCATCGTCATCTGGCGGCCTTCCATCTTCGGGAACTGCTCGACCTTGGCGACCTCTTCCAAGTCGCCTCGGACCCGTTCGAGCACCTTCATGCCGAGATTTTGATGGACCATCTCACGGCCGCGGAAGCGCAAGGTGACCTTGACCTTGTCGCCGTCGCCGAGGAAGCGGTTGATGGAGCGCATCTTGACGTCATAGTCGTGATCGTCGATGCCAGGACGCATCTTGATCTCCTTGACGTCGATGGTGCGCTGCTTCTTGCGCGCCTCGGCCTTCTTTTTCTGGTTCTCGTATTTGAGCTTGCCGTAGTCGAGAATCTTGCAAACGGGCGGATCGGCACCCGGTGAGACCTCAACCAAATCGAGACCCGAATCGTCGGCCATTTCCATGGCCGTGTCGGTCGGCACAACTCCGTGGTTTTCACCTTCGGCGTCGATCAATCGGACGCTTGGCACGGAGATTTGCTCGTTTACGCGCGGGCCCTCACGGACCGGCGGCGTGATGTCGCGTCTTAGTCTGGCTATCTAATTCACTCCTCGATCGTTGTTCCAATTCGGCCGATCGGCGACCCCCGAATGGCCGAAAAACGCCTCGTTCCACGTGCCGTCCCGATCTTTGCCGGGGTCGGCTCCGCAGGCTGAGGCTATGGCGACGCCGGCGGCGCCGCTTCCTTTTTCAGTGTATCTACGGCTTGGTCCAGCGCAAGTGATTCTTGCTTCTCCTGGCCCAAACGGCGAACGGTTACCGAACCCTGTTCGGCCTCACGTTTGCCGAGCACCAGCATGACCGGGACCTTGGCCAGGCTATGCTCGCGGACCTTGTAGTTGATTTTTTCGTTGCGCAGATCGGCGACGGCACGCAGCCCCGAAGCTTCCAGGGCGGCCAGAACGGTCTCGGCGTAGGCGTCGGCATCCGATGTGATGGTGGCGACGACCACCTGGGTCGGCGCCAGCCAGAGCGGAAACCGCCCGGCGAAATGTTCGATCAGCACGCCGATGAAACGCTCGAACGAGCCAAGGATCGCGCGGTGCAGCATCACCGGTCGATGGGCCTCGCCGTCCTCGCCGATATATTTGGCATCGAGGCGCTCGGGCAGCACGAAATCGACTTGAAGCGTGCCGCACTGCCAGTCGCGACCGATTGCATCGCGCAGCACGAATTCCAGCTTGGGCCCGTAGAAGGCGCCCTCGCCCGGGTTCATCTCGTAGGGCAGGCCCGAATGCTCAACCGCCTCCAGGAGAGCCGCCTCGGCGCGGTCCCAGGTGGCGTCGTCGCCGGCGCGGATCTCCGGCCGGTCGGCGAATTTGATGACCACGTTCTCGAACCCGAAGTCGCGGTAGATGCTCATCAACAGATCGCAAAAGTCCTTCGACTCCGAATTGATCTGATCCTCGGTGCAGAAGATATGCGCGTCGTCCTGGGTGAAGGCGCGAACCCGCATGATGCCGTGGATGGCGCCCGAGGGCTCGTTGCGGTGGCAGGAGCCGAACTCGGCCATGCGCAACGGCAGGTCGCGATAGGATTTGATGCCCTGCCGGAAGATCTGGACATGGCCGGGGCAGTTCATCGGCTTCAGCGCCAGGACCTTGTCGTGCTCGTCCTCGGCCGTGAACATATGCTCGCGGAACTTCTCCCAGTGCCCCGATTTTTCCCACAACGTGCGGTCGACGAGCTGCGGCGTCTTGACCTCGACATAGCGGGCGTCTTCCAGCCGTCTGCGCATGTAACTTTCGCAGACCCGGTAGAGCGTCCAGCCCTGGGGATGCCAGAACACCGAGCCGACCGCCTCCTCCTGAAGGTGGAAGAGATCCATCTCGCGGCCGAGCTTGCGGTGATCGCGCTTCTCGGCCTCCTCCAGGCGATGCAGATAGTCGGCGAGCTCTTTCTTGTCGCGCCAGGCGGTGCCGTAGATGCGTTGAAGTTGCGGGTTGTTGGGATCGCCCCGCCAGTATGCGCCGGCCACCTTGGTCAGCTTGAAGGCCTTGGGGAGCTTGCCCGTCGATGGCAGATGCGGGCCGCGGCAGAGGTCGAGCCACTCGCCTTGGCGGTAAATCGAGATCTCCATGTCGTCGGACATCTCGCCGACCCATTCGGCCTTGAATTGCTCGCCGGCCTTCTCAAACAGTTCGATGGCCTCCGCGCGCTCCCAGACCTCGCGGTGAAGCGTTTCGTTGCGGTCGACGATCTCGGCCATTTTTGCCTCGATCGCCGCGAAATCGTCGGGCGTGAATGGCGTGTTGCGGTGGAAGTCGTAATAAAAACCGTCCTCGGTCGCGGGGCCGAAGGTGATCTGGGTGCCCGGCCACAGTTCCTGCACCGCTTCGGCGAGCACATGGGCCGCATCGTGGCGGACCAGCTCCAGCGCGTCGTCATCCTTCAGCGTCATGATCGAAACGGCGGCGTCTTGGTGGACGGTGAAAGACAGATCCTTCACCTCACCGTCAAGCCGGATCGCAAGCGCAGCCTTGGCCAGGCCGGGCCCGATGTCGGCGGCGATCTCTGCGCCCGTGACCGGGCCGTCGAAAGTCCTCACGCTGCCGTCCGGCAGGGTGATCGCGATTGCATTCTTCGTCTTGGCCGCTTGCGCGTCCGCCATGGAATCAAACACCTGGTTGCTCGTGCGAGGGCCGCCCGGCGGCTTTGACGTTTCACCGCGCCGCGCCCGCATTAGATCGGGTTATGCGACGCCCATATTTAAGGCGACGTTAACTGTAATGCCAGTGCAGCGTGCGGCAGCCGGCAGCGGTCACACGATCTCTGCCGCCAAGGCGACCGCCGCCCAGACTTCGTTGACCGTAAGATCGTTGAGGTCGGCTTGTTGCAGCACGGTGACGGGCGTCGCGCCATCTGGGCCACGAGGCGCCGTGCGGACCGGATCGGAGGCCGCGGAAAACAGCACCACGCTTGCTGCGCCGGCCAGCGCGATCAGATGCATCGGTCCGGTGTCGTTGCCGAGCGCGACCTTGGCGTCGCGGGCCAGCACGGCGATCTGTTGGAAATCGGTTTTGCCTGTCAGGTCGCGCGCAGGGGCGCACGCCGCGGCGATCTCCGCGCCCAGGTCGCGCTCCGCCTCGCCTCCCAGGATCACCGGCTCTACGGCATGCGCTGCTAGGCGGCTGGCGATGTCCGTGTAAAGGCTGACCGGCCAACGCTTGTCCGGCCGATGCGGCGCGCCCCCCGGCACGATCAACGCATAGGGCGGCTCGATCGCGAAGTGCTCGGTCTGGGCTCGCGCCCAGGAAAGGTCGGCAATCGGGACGTCGGCGATGCCGGCGCCGCGAAGCTGTTCGCGCTGACGCTCGATGGTGTGGATGCGGGCGCGGTCGGGGTTGGTGTCAGGGTGCGAGCAGCCGCGCGCGATGCCCGACCAGTCCGGCCGCCGGCCCGGCCCAAGCAGGCGAAAGTAGAAGCCGCTGCGGTCGGAGGTCTGAAGGTCGTAGACGCGGGCGAAGTGGCCGCCACGCAGCCGCGCCCGCAGTGCCAGCCAGCCGCCGACCTGCCAGGTCGACGGCCTGCGGTCGATCCAGACATCGTCGAAATATCCGCTGGCCCGCGCCAGCGCCTCATAAGGCGCCGTCGTCAAAAGGGTGATCCGCGCCTTTGGGTGGTGTGTGCGGATCGCAGCGAAAGGGCCCAGCGAAAGCGCGAAATCGCCAAGCGCGCCCAGGCGGATGACCAGGATCGCATCTTTGCTGGCCATGGCAGCGCTCACGAGCAGCTGGGCTGCGCCTCGGCCATCACCTCGCGGTAAAGCGCGATGGTCTCCTCGCACATGGTGGTCTTGGAGAAGTTCTCGCGCACATGGGCGATGGCGGCGCGGCTCATCCGCGTGCGCACGCCTTTGTTTATTGTGACGGCGCGTTCGATCGCGGCGGCGAGTGCATCGGGGTCGCCGGGCGGCACCAGCCAACCGGTCTTCTTCGCAAGCACCTGCTCGCGGGCGCCGCCGTGGTCGGTTGCGATGACCGGCCGTCCCATGGCGCCGGCTTCGGCGATCACCCGTCCGAAGGCCTCCGGATCAGTCGAGGCCGAGACCACGACATCGGCCAGCATGAGCGCCGCAGGCATATCAGCCGCCTCGTCGACCAGGCGCAGTACGCCGCCCAGATCGCGGGCGCGGATTTGTTCCTCCAGCTCCTCACGGTAGGCGGCCCGGCCCTGGTCGGAGCCAATCATCACCGCGCAGATATCTTCGCGCCCGAGCTTGGCGATGGCCTCGATGAAGACCGTCTGGCCCTTCCAGCGCGTCAGCCGGCCGGGCAACATGACCACAGGCACACCGTCGGGTAGGCGCCACTTCTGGGCCAGCGGAATGAAGCGCCCGGGGGCAACAGCCTTGGGGTCGAAGGTGGCGATATCGACGCCGCGATGGATCACGCGCAGGCGATCGGGGTCGAGCCCATAGATCTCGCGTGCGTGATCGGCGATGAACTCTGAGATCGCGATGGTGCGCACGCCCTTTGTCATGATGGCGTTGTACCAGCGTTTCAGCGTGCCCTCGGCGCTGTAGGTGCCGTGGAAGGTGGTCACGAATGGGCGGCCGGTGCGGCGCGCGGCGTAGTACGCGCTCCAGGCGGGCGCGCGGGAGCGGGCATGCACGATGTCTATGTTGTGGGCTTCGATAATGGCTTCGAGGCGGCCGACATTCTGCGCCATCACCACCAGGTTCTTGCTGTCCATCGGCATGGTGAAATGTTCCACGCCGGCGCGCCTCAAAGCCACCTCCATCGGCCCACCGGCGGAGGCTACAAAAGAACGCGCACCGCCAGAGGCCAGCGCCTCGGCGATGTCGACCGTGCCGCGCTCAACGCCGCCGGTGACCAGTTCCGGGACGACCTGAAGAACGGTGGGCGGCGGCGGTGGCAGCGGCGGGGCGGCGGCCGCTTTGCGTTTCTTGCCGGTGCGTGGCGGCTTCGATGCCTTGCCTGCCCCGGACTTAGGTGATTTGTTCATGCAACCTTTCGCGAGCCCTAGCCCGTTGCACGCCATGAACGACGATCCGTCCGCCGCATCGCCGCAATATCTCGACATCCCCGATGCCGTCAGAATCGCTTACCACAGGAGCGAGGGCAAGGGGCCATGTTTGGTGTTCTTGCCGGGCTTTCGTTCCGACATGACGGGCAGCAAGGCGTTGGCGCTGGAAGCGCTTGCCAAATCCCGCGGCCAGGCCTTCCTGCGCTTCGACTATACCGGGCACGGCGCGTCCTCCGGGGCCTTCACCGACGGTTCGATTGGCGACTGGTCGCGCGATGCCATCGGCGCCATCGAGGCCTTGACGGATGGGCCGCTTGTGCTTGTTGGCTCCAGCATGGGCGGCTGGATCATGCTGCTGGTCGCCCGCGCGCTGGCTTCGCGGATCGCCGGGCTGGTCGGTATCGCCGCCGCACCGGATTTCACCGAAGCGTTGATGTGGAAGAACATGGCCCCGGCGCAGCGCGCCGAGCTGGAGGACAAGGGCGTCATCTATCAGCCCTCCGACTACGATCCGGAGCCGACGCCGATCACCATGAAGATGATCGAGGACGGCCGCAAACATCTCGTCCTGGACCGCGCGATCGCGCTCGACTGCCCGGTACGGCTGATCCACGGCCAGCGCGACCCGGACGTGCCCTGGGCGTGGTCGCAGCGCATCGCCGACGCGCTGACCTCGGAGGACGTGGAGGTCACGTTCGTGAAGGCCGGCGACCATCGACTGTCGCAACCGCCGGACCTTCGCCGGCTGGTCCTGGTGGTCGATGCGCTGCTCGATCAGATCGAAGGCGTCTGAGACGCACCGTTCGCGGCACACTCGCCGGCAGCCATCAAGGCCCGCAGGCCGGCCTGATAGTCGGGATAGGCCAGCCCCACCCCGAGCTCCTTCTTGATGAGATCGTTCCTGACCAAGCGACGATCGGCATAGAAGCTCCGTGCCATCTCGGAAAGCTGAGCCTGCTCGAACGCCAACAGCGGCGGTGGGTCCAGGTCGAGCAATTCGGCGGCGAATTCGATCACCGCGCGTCCGGAGGCCGGCCGGTCGTCGCAGACGTTGTAGATTCCGCCCGGCCGCGGACGCGCCATTGAGGCGGCGAGTACGCCGGCGATATCCTCGACATGGATACGCGAGAATTGATGTCCCGGTTTGTCGATGCGACGGGCAGTGCCGGCGCGGAGCTGGGCGAGCGCGTTGCGGCCGGGACCGTAGATGCCGGCGAGGCGAAAAATGTGCGCCGGCGTCGCCGCTCCGGCGAGCGCCAGCCAGGCCCGCTCGGCCTCGACCCGGCGCCGGCCGCGCGGTCCCGTCGGCCGTGGAGGCGTATTCTCGTCGACCCAGGCCCCGTCGGTGTCGCCATAAACCCCGGTAGTCGAGAGATACCCTGCCCAAGCAAGGCTCGGCGCCGTGGCGAACTCCGCAGCGTAGGCGTCGAGCACCGGGTCGCCGGCATCATCGGGCGGCACGGACGAAAGAATATGCGTGGCTTCGCGAAGGGCTTTGCGGCCGGCCGCGTCCAGCGCGGTCTCGCGGTCGAAGGAGAATGCGGCGTAGCCTTCGCGCTCCAGCGCTGTCAAGTCGCCGGCCGCGCGCCTGGTCCCGGCCACCGACCAACCCTCGCCTACAAGACGGCGCGCCAGTACACCCGCGCTGTAGCCGAGGCCGAAGACAAAGAGCCGTTGCGCCATTTCCGCCCCATTTCCGGTATTCGATGCGCAGTATTCCGCCGCCGCCGGTCCGAGATAGGCCCTTGCGTCGGTCCGGTCAAACGAGGACGTTAGCCGGCCTTATCATCGAGTCCTGCGCCATGACCCCAGAGCGACCATCCCACCGGCTATCCCGCCGGCCGGCCAGACCCTCAGTCGCACCTATTGCCATTGCGGTTCTTGGACTCGCGATTGGCGGTATCGCCCAGGTGTCGCCGGCCGCCTCCGCGGCGCGTGTCACGTCCGACAAGGCATCCCAGGCCTTTTACGCAACCTGCATGAAGCTGACACGAACCAATGCGCGTCGCGCCCTGAGCGAGGCCCTGGCCTTCGATGCGACCGGCGCCGCCTTCCCGGCCCGCCATTGCGCGGCGACCGCAATGCTGCGGCTGGGGCGGAGCGCCGATGCCGCGGTCATGCTGGAAGGCGTGGCGGGGGAGCTTGACGGCGCCGCAACGCGTCAGTTTCGCTCCCGTGTCTACCATCAGGCGGCGCAGGCTTGGTTGCGCGCCATGGATATCGCCCGCGCCGACGGCGCGCTGGGCCGTTCGATCGCGCTTGATGGATATAACAGCGCCGCGCGCCTCGATCGCGGCCTGCTGCGTGCCCAGACAAACCGGATGGGTGACGCAATCGTTGATTTCGATGCCGTGGTGGCCAATGAGCCGAAAAATGTCACTGCGCTTGTGCTGCGCGCTGCCGCTTACCGAAAGCTCAAACGCCTCTACCGCGCGGAGGCCGATCTTAAGCGCGCGCTGTCCCTGCAGCCGAAACATCCCGACGCATTACTCGAACGCGGCATTGTTCGGTTGGCCCGGCGGGATTTGCCGGGCGCACGTGCGGATTGGCGACAGGTGCTTAAGGTTGCGCCACGATCCGCCGCCGCCGTGGTCGCGCGGCGGAAGCTTGTTAAAATCAACCTCCGATTGAAATAAAACTGGCAGGTCACGCATAAGAGCGTGAGCAGTGGGACGTATCCCGATTCTCCCTCGATATTCGGCCGCCGCCGGGCGGCAAAGACTGCGTCGTGTGGTCGCTATGGTTAATATTTTTGTGTGTTCTTGTTACGGCCCGCTTGCGCCGGCTTATATCGGTGGCTACCATTGGATCACTCATTGGGGGATGTGAACGGCTTTGTGGAAATCAAAAACAAATTGATCCACGGGCAGTGTCTTAAGTTTTGAAGAAACAATCAGAAAACGTCAGTTGTGGAATTTGTTTTTCCGGCGGAACTGGTAGTTTTTTCCAATAATAACTAAACGCCATTAGCGCGATTAGATAAAACGCGGTGGCCGAGGGGGTGTTAATACTTATCGGGCATTGGTCCGATCGGGGAGCAGTACGTGTCAGAAGAGTCCTACGCTGGGGACCTATCCGTGCAGGAAGCCTGGAGGCTTCTGTCCGACGATGAGAGCGCTATGCTCGTCGATTGTCGGACCAGACCGGAATGGGTGTTCGTCGGCATACCAGATTTAGGCGGCCTTGGCCGCAAGCCGGTATTCTCCGAGTGGCAGAGCTTTCCGACTATGCAGGTCAACAGTGAATTCGCGGCGCAGTTGCGGGCGGCGGGAGTCGGCGAAAACCAGCCGATCCTGTTTATCTGCCGCTCGGGACAACGCTCCAAAGCTGCCGCGATCGCAATGACCGCCGAGGGCCTTGGTCCCTGTTTCAACGTGGCGGGCGGATTCGAGGGTCCCCACGACCAAGAGCGTCACCGCGGCCAGGTGGACGGTTGGAAAGCCGCCGGCCTGCCATGGCTTCAAGATTAGATACAAGATTAGCGCCGGGAGAGCTGAATGAGCGGTTGGGACGAGAAAGAGGGGGTCGACCTTCTGTGGGCGCGGGTGCGCGGCCGCCTGCGCACCGAGGTCGGCGCCGCGGCCTTCAAGAGCTGGCTGAAGCCCCTCACCTTGCGTGAAGTACGCGGCGGCACGGTCCGCTTGACAGTGGCCACCCGCTTCATGCGCGATTGGGTGGCGGCGCATTACGGCGACCGGCTTCGCGAACTCTGGCGAGACGAGGACAATTCGGTCCGCGCGATAGAGATTTCGGTCGATCCTGCCCTCGTCAATGCGGCGACCCGGCCCGACGATGAGCTCGAGCCGAGCCGTTCCAGCCGAAGCCGGGTCAGCACGCCTTCCGACAGTTTCGATCACAATATTTCAGCGCCACTCGATCCCCGCCTGACCTTTGAGAATTTCGTCGTCGGCAAACCGAACGAGATGGCTCACGCCGCCTCCCAGCGGGTCGCCGACGCCCAGACCGTTCCGTTCAATCCGCTCTTTCTGTATGGCGGTGTCGGCCTCGGCAAGACCCATCTGATGCATGCCATCGCCCACCGCATTCGGCAAAACAAGCCCGGCAAGCGCGTCATATATTTGTCGGCGGAAAAGTTCATGTACCGGTTCATTCGGGCCATGCGCTACAAGGACACGATGGCCTTCAAGGAGCAGTTCCGCTCTGTCGACCTGTTGATGATCGATGATATCCAGTTCTTCAGCGGAAAGGATTCCACGCAGGAAGAGTTTTTCCACACCTTCAACGCGCTGATCGACGAGAACCGCCAGGTCGTGATCTCAGCCGACAAGCCGCCTTTCGATCTGGAGCGCATGGAAGAGCGCCTGCGTTCGCGCCTCGGCTGGGGCGTGGTGGCCGACATCCATCCAACCACCTACGAGCTGCGCCTTTCGATCCTGGAATCGAAAGCCGACCAGTTGGAAGCCGCTGTCCCGTCCAAGGTGCTGGAATTCCTCGCCCACAAGATCGCTTCGAACGTCCGCGAATTGGAAGGGGCGCTTAACCGCATCGTCGCGCATTCCGATCTTGTCGGTCGCGAAATCAGCCTGGAGAACACCCAGGAGCTGCTGCACGATCTGCTGCGAGCCAGCGACCGACACGTCACCATCGAGGAAATCCAGAAGCGCGTCGCCGAGCATTACGCGATCCGCCTTTCAGATATGCATTCCGCCCGCCGGGCCCGCGCTGTGGCGCGGCCGCGCCAGGTGGCCATGTATCTCTCCAAGCAACTCACCACGCGCTCACTGCCGGAGATCGGCCGCAAGTTTGGCGGACGCGACCACACCACGGTGATGCACGCGGTCAAACGTATCGAGCAGTTGCGCGCCACCGATGCTGGTTTCGCGGAAGATATCGACCTTCTGCGCCGCATGCTGGAGAGCTGATAGCGTCGAAGATGCCAGTGGGGCCGGCGCTGCAGCCGAGCGCCGTTTCTCGATTTGCCGGAGCCGAAATTGACGCGACCGATCTTCCGGAATCGGGCGGTTTGGCGGCCGTATGCGGGGGCATTTTCAGGTTATTCTCCGAAGCGTCTGATACGGCCAGCGAATCGGCTGAAAACTCTTTGGAATCAAAGGGCTTGTGATATAATCCGCAGGCCCAGGCGGGCCTATTTGCCGATCGCTTTCAACGGCGTGTTCCAACGCCCGGCGCGGTTGGCTGGAAGTCTTTGATTTGAAGCCCAAATTCCCTCCTTTTCATAGAAGACAAACATGAAACTGGTCATCGAGCGGTCGGCCCTTCTGAAATCGTTGGGCCACGTCCAAAGCGTGGTTGAACGTCGAAATGCAATCGCCATTCTTTCCAACGTGCTGATCGAGGCCGATGGCGGCCAGCTTGAGTTCTCAACCACGGACATGGATGTCGGGATCACCGACAAGGCGGCGGCCGATATCGCCACCGACGGCGCTACCACGGCGCCGGTGCATACGCTGCATGACATCGTGCGCAAGTTGCCCGATGGCGCCCAGATCGAGCTTGAGACGGAGGATACCAGCCGCATGGTGTTGCGCGCCGGGCGCTCCACCTTCAACCTCTCCTGCCTGCCCAAGGAAGATTTCCCGGCGCATCAGGAGAGCGAACTGCCGCACCGTTTCACGTTGCCGGCGAGCGAACTCAGGGCGCTGATCGACCGCACCCATTTCGCCATCTCCACCGAGGAGACACGCTATTACTTAAACGGCATCTATCTGCACACCGCCGAGACCGACGGGGTCAAGGTTCTGCGCGCCGTGGCCACTGACGGTCATCGCCTCGCGCGCATCCAGATGCCCATGCCCGAAGGCGCTGCCGACATGCCCGGCGTGATCGTGCCGCGCAAAGCCGTCTCCGAGCTGCGCAAGCTGGCCGACGAGTCGACCGATCCGATCGAGGTCGCGCTGTCCGACGCCCGCATTCGTTTCTCCTTCGATTCCGTCGTGCTGAGCTCCAAGCTCATCGACGGCACCTTTCCGGACTACCAGCGCGTCATCCCGGCCGACAACGACAAGGTTCTGGAAGTTGACTGCGGCGAGTTCACCAAAGCCGTCGACCGCGTCTCGACGATCTCCACAGAGAAATCGCGGGCCATCAAGCTGGCGCTCGACAGCGGCAATTTGGTGCTATCCGCCTCCAGTCCCGACGCTGGCACTGCGACCGAAGAGCTGGAAGTCAGCTACGGCAACGATCCGATGGAGATCGGCTTCAATTCCCGCTACCTGCTCGACATCACACAGCAGATCGAAGGCAATGGGGCCAAGCTCACACTGGCCGATGCAGCCTCGCCGACGATCATTCAGGATGCATCCGACACCAGCGCGCTTTACGTCCTGATGCCGATGCGGGTTTGAGGTGACGCTGTTGCTGGCAGAGGAACCGACGCTCACCATGGGCGACCCGGGACCCAATCAGGGAACGCGCTCCGCCGGAGCTGGCGATGACGGATTGCCGGCCGCGCCGGGTCCGGCGGTGCGCCGCATCACGCTGACGGATTTCCGCAATTACGGCGCGCTGCGCCTTGAGGTCGACGCGCGCCCCGTGGTGCTGACGGGCCCCAACGGCGCCGGCAAGACGAACCTTCTGGAGGCGCTCAGCTTCCTGGCTCCGGGACGCGGCTTGCGCCGGGCGAAATTGGGCCAGGTCGTGCGCGGCGCGGCCCTGGCCGCCGGTGAGGCTGCGGGCCCGGACGACGGCGCCTGGGCCGTGGCGGCGCGACTTGAGACGCCCGATGGCCCGGTTGACATCGGTACCGCCCGCGAGGTCGTGCGCGGCCCCGACGGCAGCCAGGAGGGCGAGCGCAGGATCGTGCGCATCGATGGCAAGACCGCCAAGGGACAAGGCGACCTGGCGCGCCATCTCTCGCTGGCTTGGCTGACGCCGGAAATGGACCGGCTGTTCCTGGAGAGCAGCGGCGGCCGGCGGCGCTTCATCGACCGTCTGGTCTACGGCTTCGTGCCCGATCACGCCGCCCGCGTCTCGGCTTATGAGCGGGCCATGCGCGAGCGCTCACGCCTGCTCCGTGAAGGCCGAGGCGACGCCTCTTGGCTGTCGGCCCTGGAATCGCAGATGGCCGAAGCAGCGGTCGCGATCGCGGCAGCACGGCGCGATCTGATCGGCCGGCTCAATCTGGCCAGCGAAGCCGGCATCGGTCCCTTCCCGCGCCCCGACGCGACCATGGAGGGGACGGTTGAGGATTGGCTGGTCGACGGACCGGCGCTGGCGATCGAGGATCGATTTCGGGCATTGCTCGAAGAGTCCCGACGGCGCGACGCGGAGGCCGGCGGTGCCGCCGCCGGACCCCACCGCAGTGACCTCGTCGTGACCCATGTCGAGCGCGGCATGCCCGCGGCCCAATGTTCCACGGGCGAGCAGAAGGCGCTCCTGATCGCGCTGGTGCTGGCCACGGCGCGCCTGCAGGCGCTTGATCGCGGAGCAGCGCCGATCCTTTTGATGGACGAGGTCGTCGCCCATCTAGACGAGATCCGCCGCGCCGCCCTGTTCGACGAGCTGGTGGCCCTGGGCGCCCAGGCCTGGCTCACCGGCACCGACCGCGCGCTCTTCCGCACGCTCGACGAGCGCGCCCAGTTCCTTGATGTTGCCGCGGGCGCCGTGCACGCGGCCGAACCGCCATCGGACCAGCCATGAGCAAATCCAAGAACGGCGGCAAGAAACCCGCAAGCAGTCCCGCCAAACCGACCAAAGCCGGCAAGCCCGCCAATAACGGCGACGACTACGGCGCCGAACAGATCAAGGTGCTGCGCGGACTGGAGGCGGTGCGCAAACGCCCTGGCATGTATATCGGCGATACCGACGACGGCTCGGGCCTGCATCACATGGTCTATGAGGTCGTGGACAACTCGATCGACGAGTCGCTGGCAGGGCACTGCGACCGTATCGAGGTTACGCTGAATCCCGACGGCTCGGTCACGGTGAACGACAACGGCCGCGGCATTCCGGTCGACATCCATGCCGAGGAAGGCATCTCCGCCGCCGAGGTCATCATGACCCAGCTTCACGCCGGAGGTAAGTTCGACCAGAACTCCTACAAGGTCTCCGGCGGCCTGCACGGTGTCGGGGTCTCGGTGGTCAATGCCCTCTCTGAAAGCCTGACCTTGCGGATCTGGCGCAGCGGCCAGGAATATTCGATGCGCTTTGAAGACGGCGACGCGCAAGGCGCGCTGGCGGTGGCCGGCGAGGCGGGCGAGCGCACCGGCACCGAGATCACCTTTTTGCCGTCGAAGGTCACGTTCACGAAGACCGATTTCGATCTCGCCACGCTGGAACACCGGCTGCGCGAGCTCGCCTTCCTCAATTCCGGCGTGACCCTGGTTCTGACCGATGCGCGCGGCGTGGAGGATCAGACCGTGGAGTTGCATTACGAGGGCGGCATCCGCGCCTTCGTGGAGTATCTCGACCATGCCAAGACGCCGCTGCACAGCGAGCCGATCAACATCGTCGGCCAGCAGGGCGACATCGTCATCGACGTGGCGCTGCAGTGGAACGACAGCTACCACGAGACGATGCTGTGCTACACGAACAACATCCCCCAGGATGACGGCGGCACGCATCTGGCCGGCTTTCGCGCCGCCCTCACCAGACAAGTCAACAGCTACGCCCAGTCGAGCGGCATCGCCAAGAAGGAGAAAGTCACGCTGTCGGGCGACGACGCACGCGAAGGGCTGACCTGCGTGCTTTCGGTGAAGGTGCCCGATCCCAAGTTCTCCTCGCAGACCAAGGACAAGCTGGTTTCCTCCGAGGTGCGTCCGGCCGTCGAGACGTTCGTCAACGACAAGCTCGGCCAGTGGTTCGAGGAGCACCCGGCGGAGGCCAAGAAGGTCGTGGCCAAGGTCGCCGAGGCCGCAGCCGCTCGTGAGGCCGCGCGCAAAGCGCGCGAGCTCACCCGGCGCAAGGGCGCGCTCGATATTTCCTCGCTGCCCGGCAAGCTCGCCGACTGCCAGGAGCGCGATCCGGCCAAGTCGGAACTCTTCATCGTCGAGGGCGACAGCGCCGGCGGTACCGCCAAGCAGGGCCGCGACCGCAAGTTCCAGGCGATCCTGCCGCTGCGCGGCAAGATCCTCAACGTGGAGCGCGCGCGCTTCGACAAGATGCTCTCATCGGCGGAGATCGGCACGCTGATCACCGCCCTCGGCACGGGCATCCGCGACGACTTCAATATCGGCAAACTGCGCTACCACAAGATCATCATCATGACGGACGCCGATGTCGACGGCGCCCATATCCGCACGCTGCTGCTGACCTTCTTCCACCGCCACATGGGCGCACTGATCGAGCATGGCGGGAGCGGACAGCCGGCCGCACCGGTCAATGGCGAGAACGACGAGGATTTGACCGGTGAACCCGCCGCCGCGGCCGCTAACGGTGCGGGCGATGGAAACGGCGCAGACGATGCGGAGAATGGCGGCGCCGAAGCCGGTGACGCCGAACTCGATGGCACGGAACCCGATGGTGACGAGGACGCAGCAGCGGCGGAGGCCACCCAACTCTTTCGCCACCTCTACATCGCCCAGCCGCCGCTCTACAAAGTCAAGCGCGGCAAGTCGGAGGTCTACCTGAAGGACGACGCCGCACTTGACGAATTCCTGATCGACTCCGCGATCGAAGATTGCATCCTCGCCCTGCACGACGGCAGTCAGATTGCCGGCCGCGATCTGCTCGACTTCGTGGGGCAAGCGGTTGAGGCGCGCGAGCTGATGGAGCCACTGGTCGCCCATGTTGGCCACCGCCCTGTGGTCGAACAAGCGGCGATCCTGGGTGCGCTCGCACCGGACCTGCTGGCCGATGAGGGCCAGGCCGAGGCAGTGGCGGGCTATATCGCCAAGCGCCTCGACGCGCTGGCGCCGAAAGAGGAACGCGGCTGGAGCGGCGAGGTCCTGAAGGATGGCGGTCTGGAGTTCCGGCGCACGCTCCGCGGCGTCAGCGAGACCCACACCATCGACGACAAGGTAATCAAGAGCTCCGCCGCCCGACGCCTCAACGAAAAGGCCGGCGAGCTGCAACTCGCCTATGAGGGTCACGGCACACTGGTCCACAAGGAGGACGAGACGGTGATTGCCGGGCCGACCGACCTGGTTGACGCGATCATGGCGATTGGCCGCAAGGGCATCTCGATCCAGCGCTACAAGGGCCTAGGCGAGATGAACGCGGTGCAGCTGTGGGAAACCACGATGGACCCGGGGTCGCGCACGTTGCTCCAGGTGACGCCCTTCGACGTCCACCAGGCAACCGACATCTTCGCCACGCTGATGGGTGACGATGTGGAGTCGCGCCGCGAATTCATCCAGACCCACGCGCTTGAGGTGGCGAACCTCGACGTTTAGAGCGCGGCGCAATCCCCTCGATTGGCAGGGAATGTCAGGATCGGCACCGGTTCTCGATTCTCGCATTTGATTATCGTTAACGAGTGTGGAACAATTGGCTTGGTCGATGAAATACAGAAGGCGCGCCCTCTATAGGGGCGCGCGTTTTTTATGTGCCGCCTCCTTGCCTATCTGGGCCCGCCCGTCCGCCTCGATCGTCTGATCATCGAGCCGGAGCACTCGCTTGTGGTCCAGTCCTACAAGCCGCGCGAGATGAGCGCCGGCCACGTCAACGCCGATGGTTTCGGCTTCGGCTGGTACGACCGCGCGCGCCGGGCCGAGCCCTTCGTCTATCGCAACGTGCTGCCGATCTGGAACGATGACAATCTGGCCGACCTCGGCGCTTTCGTTGAGGCCGACTGCGTGCTCGCCAATGTGCGCAGCGCCACGCCCGGCCAGTTGCTCGCGGCGGCCAACACCCAGCCGTTTGTTTCCGGCCGGCTGTCGGTGCTGCACAACGGTTTCGTCACCGACTTCAAGGCGACCCTGCTGCGCCCGATTCGCAAGGCGCTCGACGAGGAGAGTTACGCCGCTATCTCCGGCACCACAGATTCCGAACATCTGTTCGCCTGGCTGTTGCAGCATTTGCGTGGCGCAAGCGATCTGCGCGATGGGTTGGCCGCGGGTTTGGCAACTGGGTTGGCCTCGCTGATGGCGATGGCGCCCGGGGCTGAGATGACGCTCAACTTCATCGTTTCCGACGGCGAGACGTTGGCGGCCTCCCGGCTGGCCCACAATTGCGCCACACCGTCCCTCTACACGCTCACCGATCATGCACAATTTCCGGACGGCGTTTTGATCGCCTCCGAACCGCTCTTCGACGATCCTGCCTGGACGCCGATCCCCGAAGGGAGCCTGATTTCCATTGACCGCAAGCGAACCGTTACCGTCGCCGCCCTCGCCGCCTGAGGCGCGCGCGGCCTTGGCCGAGGCCTATACGGTCTGCCGCGCCGGCACCTACGCCCTGATCGACGATCTGGGCGAGGAGGAGTTCCGGCGCCAGCCCGATCCGGAATTCAGCCCCGCTGGCTGGCATCTGGGCCACATCGCCTATACCGAGGCGAACTGGCTCCTGTGCCGCTGCGCCGGCGAGCCGCTGCCCTATCCTGAGTTCCGCACGACCTTCGACGTCAACGGCCTGCCCAAGCCCGAGCGCGGCGCCAAGCTGCCGCCCAAGGACGAGGTCATCGACTACGCGCAAGACATCCGCGCGCGCATCCAGGGGCAACTCGACGCGGCGACATATGAACGGTTCGGCCGGGTCTGGCATTTCGTCCTGCAGCACGAAAGCCAACACGGCGAGACCATCACTTTCCTGCGCCACCTGATGGGCGAGCGGGCGCCGCAAAGCGATGACGGCCCAGCCCTGCCGATCGAATGGATCGGCGTGCCGCAAGGCCCTGTCACCATCGGCTGCGACGACGTGGCGGCGATCGACAACGAACGTCCGCGGCATGCCGCGGTGCTGGATGGCTTCCGCATCGCCCGGTACCCGGTGACACAGGGGCAGTTCGCGCGCTTCATCGAAGCGGGCGGATACCAAGAACGGCGCTGGTGGGATGCTGAGGGCTGGGCTTGGCTTGAGGGGACCGGCGTGAGCGCCCCGCTCTACTGGCGCAACGGCCTGCCGAACCATCCGGTCATGGGCGTGTGCGCGTATGAGGCGGAAGCGTTCGCGCGTTTCGCCGGGGCGCGGCTGCCCAGCGAGGCGGAGTGGGAAAAGGCGGCATCTTGGAATCCGGTGAGCAAGACCGCCTCGGCTTTTCCGTGGGGACAGGCGCTGCCGGGGCCGGAGACCTGCAACTGCGACCGCGCCCATCGAGGCGCCACGGCGGTCGACCGATATCCCGCGGGACGCAGTGCTTATGGGGTTGAGGACATGATGGGCAATGTCTGGGAGTGGACGAGTTCTGAGTTCCGGGGCTATGGCGGCTTTGAGCCCTGGCCTTACGAGGGCTACTCGCAGATCTACTTCGATGGCAAGCATCGCGTGCTGCGCGGCGGCAGCTGGGCTACCAGGCCGTGGGCCATGCGCGCGAGCTTCCGCAACTGGTACCAGCCCGGCATCCGACAAATCCTGGCCGGTTTCCGGCTGGCCCGCGACGGCGTTGCCGATCACTGATCTCAAATTGCGACGGGCCGGCAACGCCCAGCATCAAACGTAAAACACACATCAAACCAACAACACGCATCAAACCAAGTCACGCACTAATCCAAGACACAGGGAATGGGTTTCATGTCCGATATCACGGTCCTTGAAGACGCCGATCTTGGCCGCCGGTTTCGTATCACCGAGATCGTCTCTGACCAGCCGCAAGGCGATGACGGCGCCGATGTCATCGCCGGTCTGACGGCGACACCCAAGACGCTGCCCGCGCGCTACTTTTACGACGACCGCGGCTCCGACCTCTTTGAGGACATTACCGCGCTGCCGGAGTACTACCTGACGCGGACCGAGGAGGCGATCCTGCGCGAACGCGCTGCCGAGATCGCGGCGCTGACCGGCGATTGCGACCTGATCGAACTAGGCAGTGGAAGTTCCGCCAAGACCCGGGCCGTGCTGCGCGCCTATGTCGAGGGTGGCTACACGATCCGCTATCTGCCGATCGATGTGAGCGACGGCATCCTGAAGCCGAGCGCGGAGGCGCTGCTGCGGGAGTTCCCGTCAATCGAGGTCTGGGGCCTCGTGGGCACTTATGAACGCGCCTTGGCCAACTTGCCGCGCCGCGAGCTGCCGTGGCGCATGGCGATGTTCCTGGGCAGCACAATCGGCAACATGACCGACGAGGAGGCCGACTGCTTCCTGGAAGGCGTCCGCGACGCGCTGGAAGACGGCGAGTGCTTCCTGGTTGGCAGTGATTTACACAAGCCCGCGGAGGTGCTGGAGGCCGCTTATAACGACACCGACGGGGTGACTGCCGAATTCAACCTCAACATTCTGCGCCACCTGAACGCGCGCTTCGGCGGCAATTTCGATCTCGATCGGTTTTCCCATCTGGCGTTCTACAACGCGCCCGAGCGCCGCATCGAAATGCATCTGGTGAGCAATTGCGCCCAGACCGTCAGACTGGGCGGGCTTGACCTCACCGTACATTTTGCGGCGGGCGAGACCGTGCGCACCGAGATCAGCCGCAAGTTCGACCTGCCCGTCCTGCACGCGCGCTTCGCCGAGGCCGGTTTCAAGCCGGCAAAGACCTGGACCGACGAGAAGGGTTATTACGGCCTGACGGCCTACCGGGCAGTGTGACTGGGGGCGAGGCGGCCCGGCTCGCCCTTCGAGGCTCGCTTGCGCTCGCACCTCAGGATGAGCGTCGGTAATTGATCCGAACACAATTGCAGGCTCACCCTGAGGCGCTCGGCCAACGGTCGAGCCTCGAAGGGCGAGCCGGGCCGCGCGTAGGACCTGCTACCCAACCCAAAAGAAAACCGCCCGGACCTTTCGATCCGGGCGGCTTCGATCGTTGCTTCGCTGCGTTATCGGGTCACTCGCGTGCGCCCATGAAATGCAGCAGGAAGAGGAACATGTTGATGAAGTCGAGATAGAGCTTGAGCGCCCCCATCACGGCCTTCTTCTCGGCGACCTCCTGGCTGTCGCTCTCCAGGTATACCTCTTTGATCCTCTGCGTGTCGTAGGCGGTCAGGCCGGCGAAGATCAGCACGCCGATCACCGAGATCGCGAACTGCAGGCCCGAGCTGCCCAGGAAGACGTTGACCACCATGGCGATGATCAGGCCGATCAGCCCCATGAACAGGAACTTGCCCATCGAGGAGAGGTCGCGCTTGGTCGTGTAGCCGTAGAGGCTGAGCGCGCCGAAGGCGGCCGCAGTGATGAAGAAGGTGCGCGCGACGCTGGTGCCGGTATAGATCAGCAGCACGTTGGAAAGCGACGCGCCCATCACGCCGGCGAAGGCCCAGAACAGAGCCTGCGCGGTTGATGCCTTCAGCTTGTTGATGCCGAAGGAAATCACCAGAATGAAGGCCAGCGGTGCGAACATGACGACATAGGCCAGTGGCTTGACGCCGACCAGCTGATTGCCTTGCATGACATAGAACAGATCGCGCAGGGCCGGGACGGTTGCGACGGCGAAAGCCACAGCACCTGTCAGCCCGAGGCCGAGGGTCATGTAGTTGTAGACGCGCAGCATATGCTTGCGCAGGCCCTCGTCGATATCTACAGCCGTGCCTGGCCGGCTGGCGACGTTGCCTTGTGATCGAAAATCAACCATGGGTGCCTCGTCTTGGGATTGGGACAAACCGTGGTCTATATTTGGCCGTCCTGGGTTAAGAAATCAACGCCTGTAAGCGAGATTCCGCCGGCAATCGACGGAAATATTTGGCGGATTTCGGCGACTCTGCCCGGTTGTTTCGTCAAATTGCGCCAATAAATCAGTCGTTGCGGAGGAATTCCGCCGGCTTTCGGCCGAGCGCGCGCCAGATGCCGATATAGCCGAACACCATCGTGGCGAGCGTCGCTGCGGCCACGGTTGCCACCACAGGCATCGGCAGGAAGGTCCAGCTCGCGCGCATAATCTGGGTGATCACCGCCCAGGCTGCGGCGCTGCCGAGCAGGGCCGCGATGCCGACCGTGGCGAGGCCGAGCAGGCCGAACTCGATCAGATAGGCGCGCAGCATGTCGCGCCGGCGCGCGCCCAGGACCTTCAGAACCACCGAATCATAGACCCGCCGCCGGTGGCCCGCGGCGACCGCACCTGCCAAAACCAGGAGCCCCGCGAGAATGGTCACGGCCCCGGTGGCGCGCACCGCTCCGCCGAGACGCTGCAGCATTTGCGCCACCGTCTCCAGGGCGTCCTTGATACGCACGGCTGAGACGTTGCCGAGCCGCGCCGTCACCGCCGCCATCACCGCAGCCTCGGCGCCGGGCGCCGCGCGCACCGTGGCAATGAAAGTATGCGGTGCGCGCTCCAGCGTGCCCGGGGCGAAGATCACGGTGAAGTTCATGCCGAGGTTCTGCCAGTCGATCTCGCGCAGATTGGCGATCTTCGCCGTCACCTCGCGGCCGAGGATGTTGAAGGTCAGCGTGTCGCCGACGCCGATACCCATCCCTGCTGCGACCCGGGCGTCGAAGGAGATGATCGGCGGCCCGCCATAACCGGCATCCCACCAGCGCCCGGCGACCACGCGGGTGCCCTTCGGCGGGGTCTTGGCGTATGTCAGGCCGCGCTCGTTGGAGACGGCCCAGCGCGCGCCCGGCGCGATGCGGGCGCGGTGAACGGGCACGCCGGCGATTTTGACGATACGCGCGCGAAGGGCAGGCATGCGGACAACCTTTTCCACGCCTTGCACGCTCCGCAATGCCGCATCGAAGGCGGCGACCTGGTGCGACTGGATGTCGATGAAGAAATAAGTCGGCGCTGCCGCCGGCATGCGATTGCGGATCTGGTTGGTGATGTTGCCCTCGATCAGCGCGATCGCCACCAAGACCGTGAGACCGAGTCCCAGCGAAAGCACAACGCTGGGCGTCGGTGCGCCGGGTCGGTGCAGATTGGCCAAAGCCAGACGCAGACGCGGCGCCCCGCCCCTGGACTGCGCTGCGCGTCCGGCGCGACCCGCCGCCGCCGTGAGCAGCCGGCCTGCCAGGCGGAAGATCAGGAACGAGACCGCGGCCGCGATGACGTAGCACGCGGCCAGGAAACGATCGGGCGCGGTCCATACGGCAAAACCCGCGATCGCGCCCACCAGTGCTGCGGTTGCCGCGATGTAGTACCAGCGCGGCAGGTCGCGGGCGCGTGCGACCACGTCGCGAAACAGAGCGGCGGCCGGAATTTCGCGGGCGCGGGCGAGTGGCCAGACCGAGAAGGCCAGAGACGCCAGCACCCCGTAGAGCGCCGCGAAAAGCATGGGGCCGCTATAGAGACCGGTTCTGATCGGCACCGGAAACTGGTCGGCAACCAAGCCTTCCAATGCGAAGGGCACGGCCGCTCCAGCCGCCAGGCCGATGGCGATGCCGAGCGCGGAGATCGCCGTGACCTGCACGAGATATGTGGCGAAGATCAGCGAGCCCGGCGCGCCGAGGCATTTCAGCGTGGCGATGGTATCGCGCCGGCCGGCCAGATAAGCGCCGACGGCGTTGGCAATGCCGACGCCGCCGATCAGGAGGGCCGTCAGCCCGACGAACGTCATGTAAAGCGTGACCCGCGACACCATGCGCCGCAGCCCCGGCGCGGCCCCGGTGGCGTCGCGAATACGCCAAGCTGCCTTGGGGAAGCGCGCGCGTATGTCGCGCACCCAGCCTCCCAAGTTGGTGCCGGCCGGCAGCTTCAGTCGGTAGTGGTAATAGACGAGGCTGCCCGGTTGCAGCAGCCCGGTCGCCTTCAGCGCAGAGCCGGCGATGATGACGCGGGGGCCGAGGATGAATACGCGGCCCCCGCGATCGGGTTCGCGTGCGATGACGGCGCGGATCACAAAGGAGGCGTCGCCGATGCGCAGGCGGTCGCCGAGTTTGAGTTTCAGGCGCAACAGCAGGTCGGCGCCGACTGCGGCCCCCGGCACACCGTCGCGCCGGGCGAGCGCCGCCTCGATGCTCTGCAACGGCGCAAGTTTGATCGTACCGTAAAGCGGATAGGCGCCGTCGACCGCCTTCAGCTCCACCAGAATGCGCTTGTCCTTGGGCCCGCCCGCTGCGCGGGCCATGGCCCGCATCTCCACCGAAGCCGCCACGACGCCCGAACTCTTCAGATAAGCGCGAGGCGCCTCGGACGCCGGCCTGTGGACGGTTCGCAAGGCAACATCGCCGCCGAGGATAACCTTACCGTCTGACCTGATGCCTTCTTCCACGGCCCGCGAAAGCGCGCCGATCGCCGCGATTGCCGCGACGCCAAGCGCCAGACAGGCCAGGAAGACGCGCCATCCCTTGAGGCCGCCACGCAGTTCGCGCCGGGCCAGCCGGACCGCAAGGGCGAGGTTGGTCATGGACCGACCACCCCGGTCGTCACCAGCATGGGGGCGGTGTTATCCGGCATCGACAATGCGACCATCGCCGAGGCGGATCACCCGGTCGCAGCGTTTGGCCAGTGCCATATCGTGGCTGATCAGCAAAAGCGTGGTGCCGAGTTCGTCGTGCAGTCCGAAGAGCAAATCCATCACCACCTCGCCGGTATCCCGGTCGAGATTGCCGGTGGGCTCGTCGGCCATGATCAGGCGCGGTTTGACGGCGACCGCACGGGCGAGCGCCACACGCTGCTGCTCGCCGCCGGACAGCTGGCCTGGATAATGGGTCACGCGCTCCGCGAGACCGACGGCGGCAAGGCCCTCGCGGGCGCGATCGAATGCATCGCGGCGACCAGCGAATTCAAGCGGGATGGCGACATTCTCCAGCGCCGTCATCGTCGGGACGAGATGAAAATTCTGGAAGACGATGCCGATCCGGTCGCGGCGGAAGCGCGCCAGGGCATCTTCGTCGAGCTCGCCCAGGGAATCGCCGGCGACACTCACCGTGCCGGCGCTCGGCCGTTCGAGCCCGGCGACCACCATCATCATCGTCGTCTTGCCCGATCCCGACGGACCGACCACGCCGACGGCCTCGCCGGCGCCGATGTTGAGATCGATCCCGCGTAGGATGTTGACCTCGCCGGCAGCGCTCCCAAGTGTTAGCCGCACGTCGTCGAGCACGACCATGTCGCGTTCGGCCGACGCCGCCGGTTTCTCGGCGGGTGCGGGTTTTATCGCGGGTGCAGTCGGATTGGCGGGTGACATGAAATCCAGTCGGATAACAGGTAGGACGGCCAGGCCAGGACGACGCGGCGTCCCCTTGCGATATGTACTAACGGTGCTGTTTTTCAATGCGGTCGCTTTAATTGGCCATTCGGCTACGACATCTGCGGCGGCGGCGGCGGAGCCGTCCGGATTGCGCATCCTTGCCTTGGGCGACAGCCTGACTGCCGGTTACGGCTTGCCGGCCGATCAGGGATTCGTCGCGCAGCTCCGCGTCGCGCTGGCCAAGCTCGGCCTGCGCGCGGTCATCCAGCAAGGCGGCGTCTCCGGCGATACCACGGCGGGTGGGCTGGCGCGCCTCGACTGGGCGCTTGCGGCCAAGCCGCAGCTCGCCATCGTGGCACTTGGTGGCAATGACGGATTGCGTGGGCTCGATCCCAGACAGACACGGGCCAACCTCGATGCCATATTGCGCAAGCTGAAGGCGGCGAAGGTGCCGGTACTGCTGGCGGGGATGTATGCGCCGCCCAATTTGGGCAAGGAATACGGTGCTGAGTTCAACGGCATTTACCCCGCGCTCGCCAAGGCGCATGGCGCGATGCTCTATCCGTTTTTCCTCGACGGTGTCGCAGCACAGCCGTCGCTCAACCAGCGCGACGGCATCCACCCCAACGCGGCCGGGGTGAAGATCATTGCCGCGCGTATCGCGCCGCACGTGAAACGCCTCATCGTGAAGGCCCGGATCGGTCAATAGACCGCATCCGTTTGTGCCGGCACCGCCGGCCAAATCCAAACTCGACTGCAAATCTTCAATCAAATTGGCAAAAGTCGTTGGGCTGCCGGGCCGAGCGCGCTATGACGGACGCGGCGTCAGGCAGAAAGGGCTACCAGAAAGATCCATGGCCGAATTCGCTTTCGCACAGGCAGCGGATGGTGACGGGCTGTCGCTGGCCAAGCGTTGCGCCGAGCAACTCGGCGCAGCTGCCAGTGGCCATACGCTCGGTTTCGTCTATGCAACGCAACCTCTCGCTCGGTCGCTGGGCGAGGCGGTGGCGCTGCTGCGCCAAGCCACCGGCATCGAGGATTGGGTCGGCACGGTCGGCCTCGGGGTCTGCGCCACCGGGACCGAACATTTTCACAGACCGGCGCTGACGGTGTTGACGGCTGAGCTGCCGAACGGCGCGCATCGCATCATTCCCCTTGTCGACAAACCGGAGGCTGCCGGTAGCGACGTCCTTCCGGCTTTCGCTGCCGGCGTCGGCGTGGTTCATGGCGACCCGCGCAACGCTGCCACGGCTGACATCGTTCGCGCCCTGGCTGACAAGCGCGGCGCCTTCCTGGTTGGCGGCTTGAGCGCCTCCGAAGATGCCCAGCCACAGGTTGCCGGGCCGATTGTCGACGGCGGTGTGTCGGGCGTGCTGCTGGCCCAGGACGTGCCGGTCGTGGTCGGCGTCACGCAGAGCTGCTCACCCGTCGGCACGCTGCACGAGGTCACCGAAGCGGATGAGGCGATCATCATTTCGCTCGACGGCCGCCCGGCGCTGGAGGTGCTACTGGAAGACGTTGGGGTCGCCGAGGGCGCGGACCCGCAGCCCTGGCTGCGCAACATCCATGCCGCGCGGCTGATCCCTGGCACCGATACCGCCGATTACCTAGTGCGCAACCTGGTCGGTATCGAGCCCAAGGCGGGTCTGGTGGTGATCGGCGAACCCGTCAGCCAAGGCGAAGCTTTCCTCTTCGTGCGGCGCGACACGGAGGCCGCGGCCAAGGACATGCAACGCATGTTGGCCGATCTCAAGCGGCGCGCCGGTGGAAAACCAAAAGGCGGGCTATATTTCTCGTGCATCGCGCGCGGACCCAACCTCTTCGAGCCGCCGGGTCACGAGATGATCGCCATCCGCGAGGCCTTGGGCGAGTTTCCGCTCGCCGGCTTTTTCGGCAATGGCGAGATTTCGAACGACCGGCTTTATGGGTATACCGGGGTGCTCATGCTCTTCATTTGAGCCGGGTCATCTAAAACCGGCCATCTGAACAGCGCCGAAGAGTTACCGTCTTTTTGACCGCTGACCGATGCTACGTCTCTTTGTCGCCATTGCCTTGCCCGAGACCATCCGTTCGCGGCTGGCGCTGCTTTGCGGCGGCGTACCGGGCGCGCGTTGGCTTTCGCCCGAAACCATGCATGTGACGGTCCGCTTCATCGGCGAGGTGCAGGAGAGCCGGCTGGCCGACATCGATTTGGCCTTGTCGAGCGTGGATGCGCCAAGTTTCGAACTCATGCTCGACGGTATCGGAAGCTTCGGCAGTAGCGGCCGGCCGCGCGTGCTTTGGGCCGGGGTGGCGCGCAATTCGGCGCTCGATCACCTGCACGACAAGATCGAATCCGCGCTGGTGCGCGCAGGCCTGCCGCCGGAAGGCCGCAAATTCACACCGCATGTCACCCTGGCCCGTCTCAGGGACGCGAAGAAGGGCCGCGTCGGCGAATTCGTGGCAGCGCATGATCCGTTTCAGGCCGGCCCGATCCCGGTCAGCGAGTTCACGCTTTTCTCCAGCTTCCTGTCGCAGTCCGGTGCCATCCACGCGTCCGAGGCGATCTATCCGCTTGAGCGTGGCACACCGGATACGTCGTCCTAGCAACCCAGTTTCGACAACGTCACCTCTATGCCGCCGAGATAGCCGCCGCCGAACAGCCGCACATGCACCAGAAGCGGATAGAGGTTGTAGAGCTCGCGGCGGGTCTCGAAGAAGCCGGGGCGGATCGGGCGGATCTCGTCGTAGCGCTGAAAGAACGCCTCGCCGAAGGTCGAGAACAGCGTGGAGAAGGCGAGCTCGATCTCCGGATCCGCGTGGTAGATCGCAGGATCGACGAAGCCGGCGATGCGGCCGTCCCGCGCCAGCACGTTGCCGCCCCACATATCGCCGTGAATGAGCGTGGGCTGGGCCGGCTCCTCGATCCAGTCGCCGAGCCGGCCGGCCAGGGCTTCGATGCGCGCCATCGTGGCCGCCGGCAGGCGTCCGGCGTCGAGCGCGACGCGGGCCATGTGCAGCAGGCGCTGCTCGCGGAAGAAGTCGAGCCAGGATGCCGATTGTGCATTGGGCTGGTGCAGCGGTCCGATCAGCGTGTCGCGCTCATGGCCGAAGGCGGGGCCCGTGATGCTGTGCAGCGCTGCCAGAAGTTCCGCAGCGTGGCGCTCGGCGCTGGCATTCAGCCCGCCGGCGGTCTCAATGTACTCCATGACCAACAAATCCGAGCTGGCGTGATTGACGGCGGGCACTGGCAGTTCGGTATGCTCGGCCAGATAGGCGAGCATGTAGGCCTCGATCGTTAGGTCGCCCTCTGTGCCCGCGAACTTTGCGACCAACGTGTCTCCATTTTCGAAGTCGGCGCGGTATATCTCCGCGATGCAGCCGCCGGACAATGGCGATAGGCGGGTCGGGCGCTTGCCGAGCGCCGCCTCGATGCGGCTGTTGTTGTCCTGCAATTCCGCCATGCGCGGACGCTCAGGCTTTGCCGAGGATCATATCGGCGGCCTTCTCGCCGATCATGATGGTCGGCGCGTTGGTATTGCCGCCGGTGATGGTCGGCATGATCGAGGCGTCGACGACGCGCAGTCTCTCCATGCCATGCACTGCGAGACGCGCATCGACCACGGCTTGGTCGTCGTTGCCCATCCGGCAAGTACCGACGGGATGATAGACCGTATCGGCGCGGCGCCGGATCATCGCCTTCAATGCTGCGTCGTCTTCGGTGTCGACTTGGTAAAGCTGGCGTTTGCGTACGGCCTCGAAAGCCGGCGCGTCGAGGATGCGCTGTTGGATCCGGTAGGCCGCGACCATCGTCTCAAGGTCTTCTGCTTCATCGAAATAGTTGGGATCGATGGCGGGCGCGGCGAGCGGGTCGGCCGAGGCGAGCGAGACGCTGCCACGGCTTTTCGGGCGAAGGAGGCAGACATGGCAGCTATAGCCATGGCCGAGATGGAGTTTGCGTGCATGGTCGTCAACGATGCCGACGACGAAATGGAACTGGATGTTCGGCAATTTCAGCTTCGGATCGGTCTTCCAGAAGCCACCGGCCTCGGCGTAGTTGCTGGTCATCATACCGTGCCGCCGGCGCTTGAACTCACGCATCGCCTGGATTGTCCGCACGGTGCCGCGCAGCGAAAGCCCGAAGGGCTCGAGCGAGCCGGTCTTGTAGACATGGACGTAGTCGACATGGTCCTGCAAGTTGGCGCCGACGCCGGGCAGGTCGAGGCGCGGCTCGATCCCGAGCGACTTTATCTCCGCGGACGGACCGATACCGGAGAGCAGCAGAAGCTGTGGCGAGTTGAAGGCGCCGCCGGAGAGAATGACCTCGCCATGGGCACGGGCTTCGTGCTCCGCCCCACCCTTGCGGTAGGCGATGCCGACCGCGCGTTTGCCGTCCAACAGAATCCGCGTGGCCTGCGCGCCGGTGATGGTCTCCAGGTTCGGCCGTTCGGCTGCCGGCCGCAGATAGGCGCGCGCCGCACTCATGCGCTCGCCCTCGATCTGGGTCAGTTGGTAGAGCCCGAAGCCTTCCTGGCTCGGTCCGTTGAAGTCATCGGTGACCGGTAGCTGGAGCTGACGGCAGGCTTCCAGGAAATGCCCCGCGAAGGGGTTGAGCGAGCGTCCATCGGTGACGTTGAGCGGGCCGCCTTTCCCATGGAGCGGCCCAGCCAGCCGCTCGTTGTTCTCCGATCTCAGAAAGTACGGCAGCACGTCCTGCCAGGCCCAGCCCGCATTGCCGGCGGCTGCCCAGCCATCGTAGTCGGCGGGATGGCCACGAATGTAGATCATCGCGTTGGTCGAGCTCGATCCGCCGAGGGTTTTGCCGCGCGGTTGATAGCCGCGGCGGCCGCCCAGCCCCGTCTGGGGCACGGTCTGGAAAGCCCAGTTCCGCGATTTGAAGGCGACCATCAGCGGCACCGCCGCCGGCACGCGAACGAGCATGCTGTCGTCGGACTTGCCGGCCTCCAGCAGGCAGACGCGGGTCTTGGGGTCCTCCGACAGCCGGTTGGCGAGAACGCATCCGGCCGATCCGGCTCCCGCGATCACATAGTCGAACATCGATCGAGCTCCTTCCGCCGGTCGGCGCGGGACCGCAGCAAACGATCAGCCGAGCTTGAAGTCGCGCTCCACCTGATCGATCAGTCCGGCTGCGGCCGCCTCGACCATGTCGAGCACCAGTTCGAACCCACCGCCACCGCCGTAATAGGGATCCGGCACGTCGGTTGCGCCTAGATGCGGCGCATAGTCGAGGAACATGCGGACGCGCCCGGCGGCCTCCGGCGGCGCCTGGCGGGAGAGGATTTTTGCATGGCCGCGATCCATCGCCAGCAGCAGGTCGAAATCTGAGAAATCGCCGGGGTGGACCCGCCGCGCACGCTGAGTGGAGAGATCGACCCCGCGCTGCCGCGCGGCCTCAACGCTTCGCGCATCGGGCGGCTCGCCCTCGTGGTAGCCGTGAGTCCCGGCGCTGTCGACCTCGATCCGCGTCTCGTGCCCGCGCTCGGCGATCAATTTGCGGGCGACACCTTCGGCCGTTGGAGAGCGGCAGATATTGCCCGTGCAGACGAAAAGCAGCTTGACCACTCGTTAGTCCCCGCGTTGTGTTCGGTCCCGATGGGCGGCGATGTCGTCGCCAGGATTACCAGGGATGATCGGTACTGCCCCGTGACAAATCGACCTTTGGGCGCCTCACCCTTCGACAAGCTCAGGATGAGGGATTGGGTTTGGGCCCAAGATCACACACCTCATGCTGAGCCTGTCGAAGCATGACGGCCATGCCGGGCGCTATCTCCGACCCGGACCAGCCGCTATCATACGGGACGGGCAAGCGCTTGGAAGCCCGCGATCGAAGAGGGCCAACGCGATGCGCAAGGACGGCCGTATCGTCATTCTGACCGGCGCCGGGATTTCGAAGGAATCCGGGCTCGACACTTTCCGTGACGCCGACGGGCTGTGGTCGAAGGTGAGCATCGAGGAGGTCGCGACCTACGACGCCTATAAGCGCGACCCCGTCAAGGTGCTGCAATTCTACAACGACCGCCGCGCCGGCATGGTCGGCGGCAACATCCGCCCCAACGCCGCCCATGAGGCCTTGGCGCGGCTGGAGCGTGACTGGCCCGACGACGTGTTGGTGGTCACGCAGAACATCGACGACCTGCACGAGCAGGCGGGTTCCAACAGCCTGATCCACATGCATGGTGAGATGGCCAAGGCGCGCTGCGATCATTGCCAGGCCGTCTCCGAGTGGACGGAGACGCTCTCCGTTGAGCTCGGCTGCGCGGCCTGCGGCTTGCCGGCCGGCATGCGCCCCCACGTCGTCTGGTTCGGCGAGATGCCGTTGGACATGGACAAGATCTATCAGGCGCTCGGTCGTTGCCATCTGTTCCTCTCCATTGGCACATCCGGCAACGTCTATCCCGCGGCCGGATTCGTGCAGGAGGCCCAGGGCATGGCCGGCGCGCATACGATGGAGCTCAATCTGGAGCCGTCGGAAGGCGCCACGGCTTTCGCCGAAACCCGGTACGGTCCCGCCACCGAAGTCGTGCCGGCATTCGTGGAGGAACTCCTCTCGACGGGCTGGCAGGTGCCGGCCGGCGGTGCCTGGTGAGCGACAGCACCGATCCCGATGAAAGCCTCGATGCGCTGCTGACGCGCATACGGGTCTGCCGGGTCTGCGAGGCCCATCTACCGTTGGGTCCGCGCCCGGTGGTTCGCGCCAGCGGCACGGCGCGTATCGTCATCGTCGGCCAGGCACCGGGAACGAAAGTGCACGAAAGTGGTGTTCCGTGGGACGATCCCTCCGGCGAGCGTTTGCGGGAATGGCTCGATCTGGAAAAAGACGATTTCTACGACGAAGCCCGGATCGCCATCGTGCCGTCGGGCTTCTGTTATCCGGGGCGGCACGAGCGTGGCGGGGATTTGCCGCCGCGGCCGGAATGCGCGCCGCTCTGGCACGAGCCGCTGCTAACACGTATGCCGGAGGTCGCGCTGACGCTCCTGGTCGGCCAATACGCGCAAGCCTACTACCTCGGCAAACGCCGACACAAAACCTTGACCGAGACCGTGGCGCATTGGCGGGACTTCGCGCCCGACTATTTCCCGACGCCGCATCCGAGCTGGCGAAGCGCCAACTGGCTGAAGAAGAACACCTGGTTCGAGGCCGAGGCGCTGCCGGTGCTACGCGAGCGCGTTCATTCCCTGCTTTGAGCTTGGGCCGCTTAGGCGGATACGGCCCCGGCGTGGGCCATTTTATGGCTGACGCCTCGCACCGGCCCACTCCCCCACCCGACCACTCATGAGCATACGATCCCCTTGTTAGTGAGTTGGGCGGTGGTCAGGTGGGGGAGTGGGCCGGCCATAGCTCCGGCAGAGCCATAGGCGTGTCCGCTTCCAAATGCGCGCTAATGTCCTCGCCGACGACGCCACCACAACAGCTTCAGGAGCGGCGGGCTGGTCGTGGCCAGGAAACGCATCCCACGGCCCAATCCGCCGGCTCCGGCCTCGTCGTGCCGTCGTTCCACGGCTTTCCATATCGCCTTGGCGATCGACTCCGGGGCGTAGAGCTTCAATCCGCCGGCCTCAAGGCGTTGCAGCAGACGGTCATCGACGCCGCCCCGTTCGGCATCCATCATCGCCGTCGCCGTGAAGGCGGGATAAACGGTGCTCACGGCAACCCCGTCCGGCGCCAGCTCATCGCGCAGGGCCTCGCTCAGACCGCGCAGTGCATATTTGGTTGCCGAATAGACCGAAGCCTCGGGAAGGGCCCGCAATCCGGTGATCGAAGCGACGTTGACGATGCGGGCGCCGGGCGTGGCCTTCAAAAGGGGCAGGCAGGCCTGCACGCCCAAAATCGCGCCGGTCAGGTTGATATCGACCATGGCGCGCAGCTTGTCTGCCGGCGTGTGTTCTATGGGGCCCGCCGTGAGTTGCCCGGCATTGTTGATCAGCGCATCGAGCCGGCCGCCGGACGTTTGCCCGAACGCCGCGACCGCGCGCGCCCAGTCGGCATCGTCGCGAACGTCCAGTGTGATTGGCGTTGCGGCCTCCTTGCCCAGTTCGGTTGCAAGGGCCGTGGCGGCCCCGGCGTCGATGTCGGCGATGCCGACAAACCAGCCATGCTTGGCGAAAAGCCGCGCCGTCGCCGCCCCGATGCCCGAGGCCGCGCCGGTGATCAAGACCGCTCGTTTGGGCGCAGCTGGCACGCGCGATGTCTCCTTCCCCTGATCCTTTGGGATCAAAGTAGCGGTGGGGGCGGATTTGGGCGAGTCAGGGGATGGTATGAAGAACGCCGAACGTAACGTGCGGCGGCTCACCCGAATATTTTTAGGGGCGGGTTTAAAACCCACCCCAACAGCATCGCACCGTTAGTCACGAGCGAGAAAGCCGGCGGAGGCCCATCCCCGGCTGCGTGATGGCGTCGTGCTCCATCCTTCGAGGCTCGGGCTTGCGCCCGAGCGCCTCAGGATGAGCCGGGGTGATTGGTGTGGACCATCAGAGGTGCTCATCCTGAGGTGCGAGCTTCGCGAGCCTCGAAGGATGGATGACGCTCTCATATTTCGGACATGTCTGGCGCAGGCTTGGGGCGGCGGCTAGACCCGGTCCTTCAGCGAATAGTCCCGCAGCACGTCCGCGACGCGGATGCGGAAGTCGGCGAAGATCTCCGTCTTGCCTTTGGCCTGGGCTTGCGCGTGGTCGGCATGTTCGCGCCAGGCCTTGACCGCCGCCTCGTCGCGCCAGAAGGAGAGCGAGACGTACTTGCCCGGCGTCGTCAGGCTTTCGAAGCGTTCCACGGAGATGAACCCGTCGATCTTCTCAAGCTCGGGCTTGAGCAAGCCGGCAAGATCGAAATAGTCCTGGCCGCGCCCGTCCTTCGGCTCGACTTCGAAGATGACCGCGATCATGGGCCGACCTTTCGTGATTGCCGATCAATCCTCGGGCATCGCCACGTCATGATCCTCGCCTTCGATCGCCGGCGCGTCGGGCGGTATGTCGTAGTAGTCGGATTTGTGCTCGATATAGATTTGCTTGGCGATGCGCATGCCTGTCGGCGTGTCCAGCGCGCCGGCGGCGATGTTGATGCGCTCGCTGTCATTGGCCGACCAGAACAGGGTCGAGCCGCACATGCGGCAGAAGCCGCGCTTGGCTTGTGCCGACGACCGGTACCAGGTTAGGCCGTTCTCCGAGGTGAAGGCGAGATGTGCGCGCCTGGTCGCCGTTGCGACGAAGTAGTGCCCGGTTTGGCGCCGGCACTGGTTGCAGTGGCAGGCGATGAGGTCGCGCATGGGACCGCTGATCTCGAAGCGCACGGCGCCGCACAGGCAGCCGCCGGTGGCACGGATTGTGTCTGTCATGTCTCACTCCTACTCATGCCTGCAATTCCGTGCGGGCCGCGAATTCAGCGAGCGCTTCGGGATTGGCCAGCGCTTCCTTGTTCTTGACCGGGCGGCCGTGCACCACTTCGCGGACGGCGAGCTCCACGATCTTGCCCGACTTGGTGCGCGGGATATCGGTAACGGCGAGGATGTGCGCGGGCACGTGGCGCGGCGTGGTGTTGGCGCGGATTTGTTTTTTGATTTTGGCGGCCAGGGTTTCGTCGAGCTCGACACCTTCGGCCAGGCGCACGAAGAGCACGATGCGGGTGTCGTTGTCCCAGTCCTGGCCGATCACCAGGCCCTCGATGATCTCGCCCATGCGCTCGACCTGGCGGTAGATCTCTGCCGTACCGATGCGCACGCCGCCGGAGTTGAGCGTCGCATCGGAGCGGCCGCTGATCACATAGCCGCCATTCTCGGTCGCTTCCATCCAGTCGCCGTGGCACCAGACGTTCTCGAACTTCTCGTAATAGGCGGCGCGGTATTTCTTGTCGCCGGGATCGTTCCAAAAGCCGATGGGCATCGAGGGAAAGGGCTTCGTACAGACGAGTTCGCCCTTGTCACCCCGCACCGGCTGGCCGTGCTCGTCGAAGACCTCGACCGCCATGGCCAATGCAGGCGCCTGGAGTTCGCCCCGCCGCACCGGCCCGAATGGGTTGGCGCTGATGAAGCAGGCAAGCAAATCGGTGCCGCCGGACACGCTGGCCAGATGAATGTCGGATTTCACCTTTTCATAGACGTAGTCGAAACCCTCGGGCACCAGCGGCGAGCCGGTTGAACCCATGGAGCGTAAGTTCTTGAGCTTATGGGTCTTCTTGGGCTCCAGCCCCGCCTTGTTGCAGGCGTCTATGAACTTCGCGGAAGTGCCAAAGAACGTCATGTCGTTGGCGTCGGCAAAGTCGTAGACGACGTTGCCGTCGGGGTAGAAAGGCGAGCCGTCATAGAGCAGCAGCGTCGCTTCGGAGGCCAGGCCCGAGGCCAGCCAGTTCCACATCATCCAGCCGCAGGTGGTGAACCAGTAGAGCCGGTCGCCCGGCTTCACGTCGCAATGCAGCTTGTGTTCCTTCAGATGCGTGACGAGCGAGCCGCCGATGCCGTGGACGATGCATTTGGGTACGCCTGTCGTGCCGCTGGAAAACATGATGTAGAGCGGCGCGTTGAACGGCATCTGCGTGAACTCGATGTCCCGCGCGTCGAAATTCGCGGTGAAGTCCGGCAGCGTGACCGCTCTGGGCACGGATGAGACGTCGGGTTCTTCGTCGGCGTATGGCACGACGATCACCGTTTCCACGGTTGGCATTTGCTCCACGATCGCCGGCAGCTTGTCGAGCGAGGAATGGGTCTTGCCGTTGTAGTGGTAGCCGTCGGCGGAGATCAGCACCTTGGGCTCGATCTGCCCGAAGCGGTCGACCACGCCTTGAATGCCGAAATCGGGCGAGCAGGAGGAAAAGACCGCGCCGATGCTGGTCACTGCCAGCATGGCCACGATGGTCTCAGGCATGTTCGGCATATAGGCCGCGACCCGGTCGCCTGGCGACAACCCTGCGCTGCGCAGCGCCTGGGCGAGGCGTGAAGTGGCGTCATGCAGCTCCGCCCAGCTCATCACCCTGTAGGCCTTGTCCTCGCCCTGAAAGCGCAAAGCAGGGCTATCGTCTCGGCAGCGCAGCAGGTTCTCCGCGAAGTTGAGCCTGGCATCGGGAAAGAAGCGCGCGCCCGGCATCTTGGCGCCATCGATCAGGACGCGCTCGCCCCGGGTCTCGGCCTTGACGCCGCTGAAGTCCCACATCGAAAGCCAGAATTTTTCCATCTCGTCGACCGACCATTGCCATAGGCTCGCATAGTCGCGGCCGTGGTCGACGCCCCACTGGTCCTTCACGAGATCGGCGAAGCGGGCCAAGTTCGTGCCTTCGATACGCGCGGACGAGGGCGTCCAGAGCGGTTTGTCCAACTGCGATCCTCCCGGGGTGCGTTGTTCGGGCGAGCCCGGCCCGGCCGGCCCCTGCCTCATTACAGTATGCGCAAGCGGGCCTTTCGATTCCAGGCTTGGCCGATTCCAGACCTGGCCGATTCCTGATTCGGCTCCCAACGTGACATGGCGGGGCAAACCTGTGCCGCCTTTGCATCGCACGAATACCGCCGGTGCGCTGGTTGCGGCCTCTCCGCACGCCTATAATCGTGCGATGGGCGACAAGGTGGATGCAAAGACGCAGCCGGCCGTACCGGAGCGGCGTACGGTCACGGGCGCGGTCTGGATGGTCGCGGCTTGCGCCGGCTTTGCCACCATGACCGGCCTCATCCGGCACATCTCCAGCGAGCTGCACGCCTTCGAGATTGCGTTCTTTCGCAATCTGTTCGGGCTCATGGTCATGCTGCCGTGGCTGGCGCGGGTCGGCTTCGCCGGGCTAAAGACCAAACGCATCGGGCTCTACACGGCCCGCGGGATTACCGGCATGATGGCTTTGCTCTGCTGGTTCTGGGCCGTGACGGTGCTGCCGCTGGCCGATGCCACGGCACTCAGCTTCACCTCGCCGCTCTTCGCCACCGTCCTCGCCGTTGTCGTGCTCTCCGAGGTCGTGCGGGCGCGGCGTTGGATCGCGCTCGGCATGGGCTTCGTCGGCGCGGTGATCATTCTGCGGCCCGGTGCCCATCCGATCGGGTGGGCGGAAGTCGCGGTGCTCTTCTCCGCGTTGATGATGGCCGCCAGCGCCACCATCATCAAACGCCTCTCCGACACCGAATCGCCCAACGCCATCGTCATGTACATGACGATCTATTTGACGCCGATGTCGTTTCTGCCGGCGCTTCTCGTCTGGAAGACGCCGAGCTGGGAGATGCTGGGCTGGCTCTTCGTGATGGGTGTGATCGCAACGCTTGCCCACCAATGCCTGACGCGCTCTTTCGCGATCGCCGACGCGTCGGCCGTGTTGCCGTTCGATTTCACGCGGCTGCTGTTTGCGGCGTTGATCGGCTATGTGGTTTTCGATCAGGTGCCCGATATCTGGATCGGCATAGGAGCGGCTGTGATCGTCGCCTCCTCGGTTTATATCGCCCACCGGGAAGCCGTGGTCGCACGCTCCGAGCGCCTAGCCACCGAAGCCGCGGCCCGGCGCGACGGTCGGTAGAAGGGATGATTGGCTAGCGCCTCGCACTGTCGCCTTTTGCCCCTGGCGGTGGCAACACCGGCCCACGCCCCCACCCGAC
>Ga0315336_1001654_pt1 | contig 40581 bp, 33 predicted proteins | sample ASW5metaG_FD_204512 | JGI IMG/M metagenome (GOLD analysis project Ga0315336, IMG submission 204512) | Ammonia-oxidizing marine archaeal communities from Monterey Bay, California, United States - ASW #5 | ecosystem: Environmental > Aquatic > Marine > Intertidal zone | place: USA: California... | reverse complement strand
GCTCCAAGTGAACCAAAATACCGCTTTTGCCGGAAGCGATCAGATCTTCAACGCCGCTCACATTCTCAAAAGCGACTGCAGGCAGACCGGCGGCCATAGCTTCGGCCAGCGCATTTGGAAAGCCTTCGTAGCGCGAGGGGAATGCGATGAGGTGCGATTGAGCGCTTTCGCTGGCGACGTCGGCAGAAATCCCCATCAGCCGTATCCGGCCGTCCAATCCATGACGTGCGATGCGATCGAGCAGTGCCGGGCGATCTGGTCCTTGCCCGTAAATCACGACGTCCCAATCGGGGAATCTTGCGGCAAGTATCGCAAAGCTGTCGATCAGAATGTCGAAGCCTTTTTGAGGGTCGAGTCTGCCGATGCCGATAATGCGAAAGCGGCCGTTAACAGAAGCGCGACCTGGTTGGGCGGTCAGATCGGATCGGGGAACAGGATTTGGAATCGTAACGATTTTCTCTGAGGGAGATCTGTCGAAGAATTGCGCTGCACGGGCTGTCTGGACGACAATTCGGCTTGCGAGAGGATAAGTCAGACGGCGAAGCCTCTTCTCGATCCGAGACAGTCGATTGGCATGCGCAGCAGGATCGATGCGTTCGGAAACGGCCACGGGCAATTTGAGGCCGAGCGTAGCGAGCAACACCATCACATTCGTCAGATCGACAAAGGATATCACAACGTCAGGCTGAAGCGAAGCCAGCGTTCGTCGTAGCGCCGCTACCCAGGCGACAACTCTGACAATTCGGGCAAACCCGCCGCCCTCGGTGAAGCGGCCAAGAGGTTTACGGTGCACCGCGCCGGATACTTCGTAGAACGAAATTTCTGAACCCGGAGTAAGCGTAACAAGCGTAACGTCGTGGCCCCTCGCAGCAAAATGATTGCAAAGTTGAGCCATGACGCGCTCGGCGCCGCCGGCCTGCATGCCGGCGATCACGCAGGCTACCCGTAAAGAGCGCTGACCCGAAGAGTTCTCATGCATGACGGATTCTGACACTTAGGGAGCTCTCTCTCCCACATAAACAAGGCCGCCTTTTATGACGCGGCGATTGACGGCCAGAGAGCGCAGTTTACCCAGCCAGCGCTGCCAAGCGACAGGCTGGACGATCCGCGTTATAAAATTGGCGCTCTCCGCGCGCGCGGCAAGCGTGCCAGCAGTCCATACCCTGACATGTTGCCAGCGATGAAATGTGCAGCCGCATTCAGGGCAAAGAATTTTAGAGGCTTCGTAGTCTTCGTTGTTAGGGGTCGTAAGAAAAATCTGTCCACCGGGCTTCAGAAGTCTGCGGCATTCCGCAAGCATTCCGTCGAGCTCGGAATCAAGCAGATGCTCGATAACTTCTGTGGCGATGATAACGTCGAAGAAACCGTCGGGATAAGGGGTTGGCAGCGATTGCGTCAAGACAGAGCCCTTGAACCGGCTCTTGTCTTTAAACCTGTCCGCAACTCGCTGAACGTAAGTGTTCGAGAAGTCTGTGGCATAAATCTCTTGGTTGCCACGCATCAACGGGAGGCAGGCCGCGATTATGTCCCCCGGTCCGCAACTGAAGTCTAGCAAGCGTGCGCGATTAGACACAGCGATTGTGGAGAACAATCGTTTTGCAACGAGTTTCCCCGCCATAAAACCGAAGAAAGTTTCGGCGTATTTCGGATTTGATCCGTAATAATCCCAAAGACGCTTGGACTTCTCAGCGGTCCATTCGATTTCATGAGGCACGAAGGGCATAGGCGGTTATCCAGTTCAGGATCGATATGGCTCGCTCAACGCGCGGCCGGCAGTAATGAAGCCTTTGCCATCTGCAGATCCGATCCGCGGACGGCTCCGAAGAGAAAGGGAAGCGTCGCAATGAATGCCATGGCTAGAAGTTTCGCGGCTGCACCCGTCCAGCCAATGTCCAAAGGAAATACGCAGGCCACAATGCAACCTGCAACAAGCCACATGAGGCCGTGGCGGCCCCAAGGATAAGCCACCGGCATGAACCGCGCCGAGGTCAGCTGCAGTAGAACGAGCATGACAAGGAAGCTTCCAATCATGGCGCTAATGATTCCCCATGCTCCAAAGTTCGCGGTCAGGGAAAGAGCGATAGCAGCGAATACTGCGGATGCAATGGTGCCGATCCACGCATAATGGATCGTCCGCTGCCTGGCCTGAAGCCCTTGAGCAAATCCGTTCACAAAACAGAACAGACAATAGGCGATCACCAGCCCCGGAACAAAGAGATACCCGTTACGGAAGGCTGGCCCCGCCAGAATGACAAACAACTCGTGGGAAAACAGGGAAAGCCCCGCTGCCGCCATCAGGAGCGTCGATGAATAGAGCGAGAAGATGCGAACCTGGATCATCGCAATGTCAGGCTCGTCTTTTCGCCGCAATACAAACGGTGTCCAGACGTTCTCGAAACTGCCCGACACGACAACGAGGAGTCCGGCAGCAGCGGAGGCGACCAAAAATAAGCCGCTGTCGTTAATGTGGCCAGCGCGAGAGAGAAAGAAGGCCGCAGAGCTCGTCGCCAGTAATGTGGCGATTTGCCATGGCAGCATTTGAGTACCAATACGGCCCGCGGCGACAAACTTGCTCAGTTGAAAGCGGCCGGTCAGCCAGTGTCTCAACGTCACCAAATATGCGGTCGTCGTAAGGAACCCAGCAACCGCGGTCGCGATATATTGGCTCTTAACGGTCAGTGAGGCGGAAGCGATGAACCAGCCCATCAGGCCAACCTGCAAAATCAGGGCGGGTAACTGAACCATCGGATAAATTCGATGTTTCTCGGTCAACTTCACAATGATGACGAGGCTGAGTGAGCAGGCGTTCAGAAATGCGGATAGCGCTCCAAGCGCTATGACATTGTCGTATGACGGGGTGCGAAGAAAGAAAACGGATACTTCGCGAGAGAACAGTGCAGTTGCCAAGTATAGCGCGGAAAGTACCGCACCAATTGACACGATCACCGTTGTGCAAACGGAGCGGCGGACTCTATCCGACGTGGCATTGCTGAATAGAGTGGGGAGTGCTTGAGCCAGGCTAAATCCGAACAATAGATTGATCAAAGCCGCGCCATTTCCGATCAGGAGCATGACTCCATAGTCAGTGGGCGTAAGAATTCGAGTCATCCAGGGAAGCAGAAGGAGTCTGGCCGCATTGTCTGCAACCGTTACGCCCAAATAGGCGGCTGATGATCCGAAAACAAATTTAGCGCTCATCGGGTGTCCAGCCGCTCTAGCAGCTTGAATCCAATCTCGTCCGACAACATGTTGTTGCGCGCGCCGCTAGAGGTAAGAAGAGTTGTCATTTGTCGGGCGCGTGCTCATAGCCGTACACGAGGATAGGGACAAGTGCGGCTGGCGTTTGCCGGGCTGTTGTAGCGAGATCGGACAGGCTGCCTTTGCCGATACTAGCCCGAATATTGTTTCTCAACAATATTTTAGCAGTGATACTCTAGCATAAAGATTGGCCCGCTTACGGACCTTCGGCCGAGATGTTCAACAATAACGGAATGTGAGCCGAGTTGTCTGATTCACTGGATGTTCTGATTGTCATAGGTGGACTTAGCGTCGGCGGCGCCGAACGGCATGTTTCCTCCGTAACCCGGGCATTAGCCCGAACAGGTTGGAGCATCGGCGTATACAGTTTGGCCGGCGAAGGGGCTTTGCAAGCGGAGATCTCGGCGGCCGGGGTCAGGGTCATACAGCCACCCGTCAATCAAGGTTCGTTTGGACGCTTGCCGATCTTTCGTCCGTTATGGACGTTTATCATCGCCATTCACTTGATCTATACAATGCTAAAAACGCAGCCTCGGATCGTTCATTTTTTTCTGCCCGCCGCGTATATGATAGGCGCCGTTGCGGCCTGGATTGCGCGCATTCCGATCCGCATCATGAGCCGCAGAAGTCTGAACAATTATCAGCAAGGATATCCCGCCGCCCGCTGGCTTGAATCGAAGCTGCATCGAACCATGGATGCGATTCTCGGAAATTCGATGGCCGTCGTTCGCCAGCTTCGCGACGATGAAGGCGTTCCCGAAAGCAAGCTGGGGCTGATCTACAACGGGATCGAGGCTGTGCAGGCTTCTCACGATCGAAGCGCGGTTCGCTCATCATTGATGATTGACGATCGAACACTGGTCTTCGTGATCGTTGCCAATCTCATTCCCTATAAGGGGCACCTCGATCTGCTGGAGGCTTTCAGTCTCGCCAATGATCGCATCGGCCAGCCCTGGCGTCTTCTGATCGTCGGGCGTGATGACGGTATCGGCTCCGAGCTTGGCGCTGCGGCTGGTAGGCTGAACATCGACGGCAACGTCTCGTTCCTCGGGCTGCGTTCGGACGCGGCAAGCCTGATGTCGGCCAGCGATGTGGGATTGCTCAGTTCGCATCAGGAGGGCTTCTCAAACACCATCCTGGAAGGAATGGCCGCGGGCCTGCCGATGATCGTTACAAATGTGGGAGGTAATGCGGAGGCCGTCGCCGATGGCGAGACAGGGCTGGTCGTTCCGCCACACGATCCTGCGGCCTTCGCCGATGCCATTGTTCGTGTTGCGCGTGATCCAGCACTGCGTGACCGGTATGGGGCTGCCGGCCGCGAACGGGTCGGTGCACTCTTTTCGTCGGATACGTGTGTGACGAAATATCAAGCTCTCTATCGCGGCCTGATGCGGGGCGAGGCACCGGGCGATATCCCCGAGGTGCGCACCTCTCTTTGAGGGTCGGCGAAAGCTATCCCCAGCGCTCGCGCCAGCTCTCGAACATCAACAAGTCCCACAGCAGATATTGCCAGTTTCTGGCGCCAGACAGATGTTCGCTCCAGTAGCGTCGGACGAGGGCCACATCGAAAAGCCCGGTCTCGGCCAGGCGCTTCTCCGACAGCAGGTCTTCCGCCCAATCGCGCAGCGGCCCGCGCAGCCATTCCGCCAGCGGGACGCCGAAGCCCATTTTCGGGCGCTCCACCAGCTCTTGCGGAACATGACGATAGAGCACCTGGCGCAGGAGCCACTTGGTAACGCCGCCGCGAATTTTTGCCGAATGCGGCAGGCGCCAGGCAAGCTCAACCACCCGATGATCGAGCAGTGGAACGCGCGCTTCCAGCGCTACAGCCATGCTGCAGCGATCTACCTTGGTGAGAATGTCGTCGGGCAGGTAAGTCACCAGATCGAGGAATTGCATTCTGTCGAGCAGATCGGGGAAATCTTTCCGAACGGATTCATCCCAGAGGACACCGCGCGTTTCCGCCGCGCCGGTCATCAGGCGGCTCGGCTCCCAGTGACTGACAAGGCGGCGGTAAAGTGCGTCGGCATCGTCGAGTTTCAGCACAGACGCAACTTTGTGAATCTTGTCGCCAAGCTGTGGAGGCGTGAGCCTGCGAGGCAGCAGTGCCGATAGTTTGTCCCAGCGCTCCGTCGGTTGGGACGTCAGCGCCGACGCGACGGAGTTGCGCGCGAATTCCGGCATCAGCGAAAGCATTCGCCATGAGCGCGATGTCAACTGGTAGCGATTATATCCCGCAAAGAGTTCATCGCCGCCGTCGCCGGAGAGGGCGACTGTGACGTGCTGACGGGTCATGGCGGAGACAAGGTAGGTCGGAATCTGCGAGGAGTCGGCGAATGGCTCGTCGAACATGTGCGCGAGCTTCGGCACCACGTCGAGTGCCTCGCGCGATGTCACGGTGAGTTCTGTATGATCGGTCCCGAGGTGCCGGGCAATCGCCGCGGCGTGTGGGGCCTCGTTAAAGGCGGCCTGTTCAAAGCCAATCGAGAACGTTTTGACCGGTCCGGTGTTCGCAGCTTTCATGAGGGCGACGACGGTCGATGAATCGATGCCTCCTGAAAGAAATGCACCCAGCGGAACGTCGGCCATCATTCGTTTGCCGACGGCGTCAATCAGCAGCGCTTCAAGACGATCGGTGAGCGCTGCGTCTGTTTCCTTCAGAGGATTCTGGATTCCCTCAATGGCGACTTTCCGTGCGTCCCAGAATTTCTCCAGCTTCGGCTGTCCGCCCCACGGCAATGTCAGAATGGTGCCGGGTTCAAGTTTGAACACACCCTCATAAATCGTATGAGGAGCGGGTATGTAGTTGTGCCGCATGAAGGACGCGACCGCTTCGGGTCTGATGCGCGGCGTCCAGCCCGGATGCTGACGCAGCGCCTTCAGCTCGGAGGCAAAAGCGAACAACCCGTTGGTGTTGGTCCAGTAGACCGGCTTGATGCCCAGCCGATCGCGCACCAGCGTCAGCGTCCGGTCTTTTTTGTCCCAGATAGCGAACGCAAACATTCCAATGAGCCGGGCGGCGGTGGCAGCAACGCCGTATCTTGCGACCGCCTCGACGATGACTTCAGTATCGGAATGACCGCGAAACTGGTGTCCGGTCGCCTCGATATCGGCGCGTATCTCGAGATGGCTATAGACTTCGCCATTGTAGCTGATGACGTAGCGTCCGTCGGCGGAATGCATCGGCTGATGACCGGCCGGCGAGAGGTCGACGATTGCAAGGCGCCGGTGCACGAGCGCGATGCCGGTCTCATTATCAATCCACACATCATGACCGTCAGGGCCACGATGCTCCAGGCTGAAGTCCATCGCTTCCGCGATGGCCTTCAAGGGACTGGTTGGTAATCGATGCGCCGGGTCGGCGATAAAGCCCGCGATTCCACACATGGTCTATGCGACAGGCAATCGGTGCGGGCAGCAGGCGCGAGTTGGGATAAACATGTTCAGCCAATCTCGCTTTGGTGCCGGGCGATGCAGTAAAACTTGGGATATCTTGCGGGTTTATAGCGAAGTATCGCCCATTGACGCAAACCGGAATGTGGCGCCGGGAGGGGGAAATCGGCCGTTGGGACGCTTGTGGAAACGGCACCGGCAGCGCATAAGTTCGCCCGAAACGGGTCCTTGACGGGCCAGACGACCTTCGGAACCGATACGATAATGGCAATATTTTCTGGCTCTCCCCGTAAGCAGGCAATCCTTGCTCATTCGGAGGCGTACGCCGCCTCGCGCCCCGAATGGCGCGGCAAGGCTGCATTCTTTCATCGCGAAGATGAAGCCTATCTGCAATTTCTGATTCCGAAGAACGCGCGTGTTCTCGAGATCGGCTGCGGCATCGGCGACACGTTGGCGTCGCTTGAGCCTTCATATGGTGTCGGCATCGATTTCAGCCCGGCGCTGGTCGATATTGCTCGTAAGCGGCACACGGGGTTGACGTTCGTTGTGGGCGATGCAGAAGATCCTGCAACGATTGCATCCGTGGCGGGGCCGTTCGATTACATTCTCGTCCTCGACGCCATTGGTGCGCTGGATGACTGTCAAAAATTTCTCGAACAGCTTCATCCGCTTTGCACGCGCGAGACCCGCGTTGTCATCGGGTATTTCTCGCATTTGTGGCAGCCCGTGCTGAAATTCGCGGAGTGGATTGGCCGGCGGATGCCTTTGCCGCCGCAAAACGCGCTTGCGCCTGCGGATGTTGCAGCGATTGCTCAGCTTGCCGATTTCGAGCCGGTGAAGTCCGAGCAGAGAATGCTGATGCCTGTGTCACTGTTTGGACTTGGGCGTCTGGTCAATCGCTTCATCAGCATTCTGCCCGGATTCCGCTTCTTTGCCTTGCGGCATTATTCGGTTTGCCGGTCATGGCCGGCCGCGAGGGAAGACCTCAAGTCGGCGACGGTGGTCATTCCTGCGCGCAATGAACGCGGCAATATCGAACCGGCGGTGCAGCGGTTGCCGCAGTTCTGCGGCGACATCGAAATTATCTTTATCGAAGGCCACAGCAAGGACGGTACCTTCGAGGAGATGGAGCGCGTCAAGGCGGCCTATCCGGACAAGGACATCAAGCTGATGCGCCAGCCCGGCAAGGGCAAGGCGGATGCAGTGTTCACGGCATACGACGTGGCCCGCGGGGACGTCCTGATGATCCTCGATGCCGATCTGACCATGCCTCCAGAACAGCTGCCGAAGTTCTGGGAGGCGATCAAGTCGGGGAAGGGCGAGTTCATCAACGGCTCACGTCTTGTCTATCCGCTTGAGGACGATGCGATGCGCTTTCTCAATCTGATCGCGAACAAGATATTTTCGTATCTTTTCTCGTGGCTATTGAACCAGCGATACACGGACACGCTGTGCGGCACCAAGGTCATGCGGCGGTCTGATTATTACAGGTTGCGCGACGGCAAGGCCTACTTTGGCGACTTCGATCCGTTCGGCGACTTCGATCTGATCTTCGGCGCATCCAAGCTCAATCTGAAAACCGTCGATCTGCCGATCCGCTATGCCGCGCGTTCCTACGGCGAAACGCAGATCTCGCGTTTCCGGCATGGCGTGATGCTGCTGAAAATGGTGGTGTTCGCATTCTTCAAGATCAAGGCGATCTGACCGGATTTCGGCGCGCCTGCTTGCATCGGCATCGCACGATTTTTACGGCGACGTGATGCGATGCGTAAAGATCTGGCCGCGCAAGGGCGTGGCACAGAGCGACGCCCATCGTGAAGAACCATCCGCAAAGCCGAGCGGTCCGACAATCTGGCGGAGCGATTGTGATTTGGCGTCGAAAGCCAGAAGGATCGTTGCGGGCGCGGAGAGCGATCGCCATTCCTGCTTTCCCTCGTTGACTTCTGAAACCGCAAAATCGGTCTGTCGAATGTTCGGGGCAATGCTGGCTCGGCCGAGATCGCTCAGGATATTCAGATGCGCAGATCCATCCCCAATTCTGATCTGAAGCGCTTCTTCGCCTGAACCGCATTGCTTTGCGATTATCGCCGGCGTGGATTCCAATGATCGGTTGATCCTGGGTGCCAAAACCGAAAGGAGGACGACAGTGGCCGCAACAGAGATGGCCGTGATGCCGATCTTTCTTGAAACGGTAGCGGTATCGCTGAGGAGATTGGACGGTGTCAGTGCCGCGAGCACAAACGCCATTGCCGCGGCGATTAGCGGAAAAGTTGCAGCCGTCAGCCGGATGCCGCCATCGAGATAGAAGAATGGAATCGAAGCGATGAAAGCCAGCAGCTGAACGAGTAAAAAGACATCAAACCGGTTTAGCGTCGACCGGGGAATTCGCGCGAGTTTGAAAGCGCCAAAGCCCAGAGCGGGGATCGCAAGCAGGCTCAACAAGGCCACGTGGATCGGCCGCCAATACGATCCGCCGTCACTTCCGTCGGCAAGCAACCGGATAACGTGCGCGGGAAACGTTGCAAGTCCCAGAGCAAAACTTTTCGTGAGTCCCCAAGCCAGAAGATATGGCTTGGCCAGTATGGACTCGATAGCTTTCTGATAGAGAAAACTTGCGATCTTGGCGTCGTCGGCGCCGACCAGTTGTGGAAAGTCGATCAGCCCTTGCGCCCAGCTGGTGCCGCCCTGCGACAGCCCGTAGATCGTATAAGAAAAGTTGGAAAGAAGTGCGCCGTCGGTCGTTCCATAAAGACGGATGATCGTCTGGTTTATAAACCACGCGGCTCCGACCGCGGCAACGGTGACAAGTGCTGCAAGAAGCTGTTTTCTCCGGCTCTCCGAGAAAAAGAATATCGCGAACAACACCGATGCCGGCAGAGCGAACATTGCGCCGGCCCTCGCCAGCAAGGCCAGCGAGAGCACGAGAGTTCCAATTGCATATTGCGCCAAAGACCTGTTGGCGACCCCTGACCAGAGCAGCGCAAAGGCAATAAGTCCCAGGCTGATACCAAGCGGCTCGCTCAGTGTTCTGTGCAGGCAGCAACTGATAAATGCGAAGCTGAAGACGAAGAACCAGATTGCTGCTGTTTTGCCATGAGTTTGAAGCAGGGCGCGCGTTGCCAGAAGAAGAGCAATAGCTGCCAGCAGCGCCTGAAGGACCAGCGCACCGAAGAAATTATTTCCGGTCAGTATGAGCCGGGCAGCAAGGAAGGCAGCATTGAGCGGTCGCCGTTCGGTCCACTGCGTAAGATGTCCATCGTAAACGAGACGCTCTGCTCCTTCAAAATAGCCTGTCGCGTCGCTGTAGGGCAGAACGCCACCGATGGCGCTGACATCCTGTGTGCCGCCACTTGACCAATTGATCAGGAGAACAAGCAAGCAAAGCGCTGCTGTTGAAGATGCGATTGCGATCGAGATTGTTCTGGAGCCGAACAGGGTTCGAAAGCGCGCGCGGCTGCTCGACGGACCTTTACGAGCCCTTACTGCATCGAAGACGACGACTCCGAGAGCGGCAAGCAAAACGTAGCGGGCTATCGGGTCGAGGTAGCGCAGGATGCCGAAGATCTCCTGAAGCTTGAACAGTCCCCAGACAGCGAGAAACGGTGTCACGGCCAACCCCAACCGCAGCATTGAGAGCTTTGCGAAATCCTTTACAAAGGCTCGATTCATGATTTGAGCCTCCTGGACTCAGGATTGGCGTTGAGGTCGGTCATTTTAACGTGCGGCTATCGCTGCTTCCCGGCGCGTCATGTGGACGAAGCACATAAAGCTTCTATCGATCTGATTTCGTGGTGTAAATGGACTGGAATAGACGGTAGCGGTGTGCTGGCAAGTCTGCGAAAAACGTGGAATGAACCTTTTGGTTGAACAGGGCGGAAGCAGTTTTGGAATGTCGGATGCGCTTACCAACTATCGGTCGGTCTGGGAGCGGAAGCCGGTTCTCCGGGCGGTTTATAACGACATTTTCGACCGGATCGCGAAACGTACCGTTCCGGGTACAACCCTCGAGATTGGCGGTGGCATCGGCAACCTGAAAGATAGGATCGACGATCTTGTCTCGTCGGACATCCAGTTTGCGCCATGGCTCGATCTTGTCGCCGATGCGCAGAAGCTTCCATTCGCGGACGGCGCCTTGTCGAACATCGTGATGCTCGACGTGCTTCACCACATCGAGTTTCCCGCATTGCTGTTTCGTGAAGCGTCGCGGGTGCTGCGGGCGGGCGGCCGGATCATCATGGCAGAGCCGGGCATTACGCTGGGCAGTGGGCCGTTCTATCGCTTGTTGCATCATGAGCCGGTGCAGATGGATGCCGACCCGCTGTTGGAGGGCGCTCCGGATCGTAACCGCGATCCTTACGACTCCAATCAGGCCATTCCCACGCTGCTGGCCACCAGCCATCGCGGACTATTCCACGCGAAATTTCCCGATCTGCAGATCGTTGAAACCCAATGGTTCTCGTTTGTGGCTTACCCGTTCAGTGGCGGATTCAAGCCGTGGTCACTGATGACCGAACCGATGGCGCGGGCGATGCTTTGGTTCGAAAAACATGCCGAGGGCGCTCTTGGCCGCCATTTTGGCTTTCGCTTGCTGACTGTGGTGGAGAAGCGGAATCGTCCTTCAGCGGAAAAGAGATCTCGCGCTTCTGCCGACGCGTCGCGTAGCGACGTGGGATGATGGTGAGGGCGACTATATGTCGGTGAGATACTGGTTGCTGCTAAATTGCTTGCTGTGTTTTCTGTTGTGTACGGCTGTTAATTTTTTCTATTTTCCCGCCGGACTTAGCTTTGGCGACGAGAATCGATATTTGGCGTCCGCGCTGGATCTTGTAAGGCAGAAGACGTTCGCGGTCGGCAACGATCGCGCCTGGGAAATGCCGGGTGCGGCTGCATTCTTTGCGCTCCCCCTTGCGATCGCCGGCCCAGAGAACGGGATCCGGCTTATTCGTATTCTCCAGTCCATCCTGCTCGTGATGCAGGTGCTCTTATTGGCCTCTATCGCCTGTCATGTTTTTAAAGACAGGCGCGCGGTCGTCATTACGGCAACGCTGACGGCTGTCTATCCATTCTTTGTCTATTACCAGGGCCTGTTACTCAGCGAGACATTGTTCAACACCTTGCTTATTGCCGCGATCGCCGCGCTTTATTGGTGGCGCGAGCATGGAGCGCGTATTGACGGGCGCCTGTTACTGGTCAGCCTGCTGCTTGCGTTGGCAGGTTGGGTTAAGCCGACCCTGTTGTTTCTTCCGCCGGTGCTGTTGTTCGGTTGTGCGTGGCTTTGGCGACGTGATCTGCGGCACGCCATTCGGGTCGGTGCCGTTGCGTCCGTTATCTTTGTGGCAGTGTTCGCGCCATGGTGGATTCGCAACGGTCTTCTGTTCGACGCATTCGTGCCGTTTACGACCACCTCTAGCGCCAATCTCTATCTCGGCAATAACGCGCACAACAGCAACTTCGGGGTCAATTGGATTACCGACGTCGATCAGGCCGTTGTCGCAAGGATCAATGCGTTGCCGGAAATCGCACGTCAGGCTGCTTACAAGCATGAGGCGGTTGAGTGGATTGTCGGACATCCGACAGCGTTTCTGCGTGGCATGGTGGTCAAGCTATTTCGCTATTGGAACGTCATTCCGAATGCCGTTGAGTTCCGGAGCAGTGGGATGATGCTTATCAGCTTGCTGAGTTTCGGCCCCGTATTGGTGCTGGCGATGGTCTGCGTTGCGTTCGGTCGCCGCCACGTCGAACTCGCGCCGATTTATGCGCTTATCGGCTACTACACAGTGGTTCACTGCATTGTCATAGCCTCGCTGCGCTACCGGCTTCCGCTCGAGCCTTTCCTGATCGTGATGGCTTCCTATCCACTCGCGCAAATAGTCGCCAAATTCCAGGCGAGATTTGGCTCATCCAGCGCAGCGACGTCCTAGAACTCAGCCCTGTTGCCGTAGCTGAATGCTAGGCTGATTGACATCTATGCTCGTCAGCGCGTGCCGAGCGCCCCGACGATTTCACCATGTTCGTTTCGCTCGATGACATGAGCGCAAGTGCGCTTCATCTCCGCAAGGCACGCGGGCCGCTGCGCCCGATTTTTCCGCCACAACCTGTCACGATCGCGAAAGGGACCGATCTCTTCGCCGGTCGGTGACCGGTCTGCGAAAGGTGCCGCAAGATTGTTATACTGCACAAACAGCGCCATCACGTTGGGATGCTCTCCGGTGCAGGTGCAATAGAGTTCGCCAAGTTGGCCGAAGCTCACGTCGATACCAGGTATAACGCGCACGGTGTCGTCTGGCTGGTTCGCCAGCACCGTGGCCCGATGTACAATATAGTTGGCGGCTCGCGCTTCCCTGAGCAGATACCGGATCGGGAAGACGAGCGGCGAGTCAAAGAATTCAACGAAATTTCGATCCATGCCGAGCCCGGCTGATCGGGTGACAGCCGTGAAAGCGCTGTGAGCCTGCAGGCCAAGGATCAGGATTCCCACAAGGAGAGCTTGTCGGGCTGTGAGCAAAAGGCCGAGCGCAATCAGGCCGCAACTCATGTAGGGGAGGGCTATGACGAAAAATCGGAAATAACCGGCCCAGTATCGGGAATTGGCATCGATTGCGAAGATAAGCACCAGCGTAGCCGCTGCTGCGAGCAGGCAGAGCAGCCGAAAGCGTAAGCCCCGAAATCGGAGCGCCGCCAACAGAATTGCGGCCAGCGCCAATATCGCGGCGATCAGGCTTGTGCCGGAAAAATTCGCCGTCAAGCGCAGGAAAAAATGTGTGAGGTAATCGGAAAGCATATGCAGCGAGATGCCGAAGTCCGGGTCTCTGTTCACGGTCGGATCGGTAAGTGCCGCGTTCTTGCGTGCAAAATAGTATAAGAGAAAGGGAAATCCGCCGATAAAGCCGAATAGTGAGGCACGTGCTGTATCGGCGAATGAACGCCATGGAATGATGCCGATCAACCACACCATCGGCAGCGCGATGATGACGGGCTCCTTGAAACATGCAGCGGCGCCGACCATGCAACAGGCCAGCGGCACGCCTTCACGGCCGCGCACTACGATGAGTTCAACAGCCAGAAACGTGAAAACAAAGGCCCACGGTTCGAGGTAGGTCGAGTCAAAATAGTAAAGGATGTCCTGTTGCCAGAAAAGGAAGGCTGCTGCTGGAAGAATCAATGCATCCGGCCAACGGCGCAACAGCACCGGTCGCAGGGCGAAAGCCCAGGCAAGAATCGCAGCGATGTTCGACATGCGGCCGGGTAATTCGACGTTGCCTATGACAAACGCCGGCATGGCAAAGAGCTGATCTATGACGTAACGAGCGCCCGGATAGCGAAAGTAGACCGATTGTTCACATGCGCCCCAGCTCGTAAATAAGACGGTAGCGACGATCACTCCCAAAATCGGCCTGCGCCGATAGGCCAGCGACGTGGCGGCGACGACAACGAGCAGAATTGTTGCGCGCGACCACAGCAGGCGAAGTGGATGGGCGATAACTTGATGGAAATCACCAAGGTTAAGCGTTTGGCCCAGAAGCCCGACTGAGGGCGAGCCGACGGGCTGCGCCCACCAGTACGACAAGTAGTAGATTTGCTTGACGTGGAATAATTGGTCGCCGCTGAATGGAAATTCGCGATTCCAGCCAAGCGCGATACTGGCGAGCGATGGCAGCGCAATGATCAGCCCGATGGCTATGTTTGACGCACCGAGGGACAACCTTGCCGAGCCGGGAATGTCGAGCTGAGGGATGAACAGTGCGATGAGTGCGACCGCCATCAGAACGGCGGGAATCCATATCTGCATCGCGCCAAGGCGAAAGATGGCGTGGTTAGCGACCAGCGCCCCAATCAAGAATAATGCCGGCAGTTGATTGCCTTCAGTGCGCAGTGCGGCGCGCTCCAGCATGCTTGAAACATACCCCCCCGATTTGACTCGATCTTCCTTTGCCAAATGAATAAGCCCTTTTGCCAAACCGCGTCAGCTCAACGAGTGCGATCATGAATCTTTTAACTGACAAATGATGGATCAACTCAGCCGAGTTCAGTTTTGCAGGTGTTCACCGGATGTCAGCGATTATACTTGGCCGACACCGAAATCGCTCATGGCGACCAGAATTTTTGGAAGTGTCGAGAGAAAAGTTATTCGTTATCGGGAGCAACTTCAGGAATATTTGACGTCTTCTCCGCGCTCAGAATCCAGATCAGCCCGCCAATAGCGCCGACCGCGAACGACGATGCGCCGAACAGAAGCGAGACCACCGTGCCGTCGGTCGGTGCAAGTCCTGCGTAACTGAATGCGACCATCATGGTTGCTTCACGCACACCCCAGCCGGCGATGGAAATCGGCAGCATCGTGATCAGCATGATCGGCGGCACCAGCATGAACAGCTGCTCGAATGCCGCCGGAGCCGCGATCGAGCGGACGGCGCACCAGGCGATCACCACAGCCATCACATGAATAAGCAGCGACAGGACGGCAACCTTCGGCCCACTGCTGCGATTGAAAATCACCTGATTGGCGATCTCCGCGCAGGCGTGGATATGACGCAGCGGCCAGAGCGTCTTCAGCCATTGCCACGGCAGCACGCCGTAAAGGAGAAAGCCAAGGCCGGCTGTAATAGCGGCGGTATCGACCAGCAGTAGCGCCAGCCGTCCCCGCGGGTTGCCGATCAGGTCGTAGCTCCATGGCAGGCTTGCGACCACGATCAGCGCGAGCGCGATCAGCCCGATGGCGCGGTCGACGAGGACGGAATAGGTGGCCGAGCGCCAGCCTGCACCGGTCTGCCGCACCAGCCAGAGCCGCATGGCATCGCCGCCAATCGTCGATGGCAGGGTCTGATTGAAGAACGCGCCGATCATATTGTAGCGGAACGCCTGCGCGGTTCCGAGCGGAGCAGCGCATCGCGCGCTGATCTCACGCCAGCGCAACGCGCCGAGGAGAATCTGGAAGATCGTCGCCAGCACCGCGAGCAGGAACCATCCCACACTGATCTGGCTCAGGCGGGACTGGATCGCCGCGAAGTTGATGCCGCGGAATGCAAAATAAAGCAGCGCCGCCGACACCAGTATTCGAGCGGCAAGAAGGAGAAATCCGCGCATTCCGGACCGCGATGGTTAACGTTGCTGAGAAGAGCCTGAATAACAGCATCGGACAGGTCTTTTTCAGGGTCTTGGTATGGCTTTAGGGCTGCTCTGGCAATAGGTAAGCTCCACCTATTGCGGCAGCCACCGCGCGGCGGCTAAAGAAGGCAGCCCGATGGGGGTATCCAATACGGGGGCAGCCCCGCTTGGGCTTGGGGACGAGAATTCGTGACGCACGGGCGTAAAATCGCGGTCATCGGGCTTGGCTATGTGGGACTGCCGGTGGCGGTCGCATTTGCACGCGCTGGCGTTCCGGTCACCGGGTTCGATATCGATCAGAGGCGCATCTCGGAACTGCGTGGGTTTCATGACCGAACACATGAAGTTGAGGACGCGGATCTGCGTCATGCGTCGCTCTTGTTCACGCATGAGACGAATAAATTAGCATCGTCAGATTTCTTCATCGTGACAGTTCCGACACCCATCGACGAAGCGCGCCAGCCCGATCTCGGCGCGATGTTCGCAGCGTCGCGAACGGTCGGATCGGTGCTCAAGAAAAATGACATCGTCGTTTATGAATCCACGGTCTATCCGGGTGCGGTGGAAGACGACTGCGTTCCACTGCTTGAGAAAGCGTCCGGGCTCAAGGCAGGATCGGACTTCAAGGTCGGCTATTCGCCGGAACGCATTAATCCCGGCGACAAGCAGCATCGGTTCGAGACGATTACAAAAGTGGTCTCGGCGCAAGATGCTCCGACACTCGACATTGTCGCGAGTGTTTACGGATCGGTCGTCACCGCCGGGATTCATCGCGCGCCGTCGATCAAGGTCGCAGAAGCAGCCAAGGTGATCGAAAACACGCAGCGTGATCTCAATATCGCGTTCATGAACGAGCTGTCGCTGATTTTCCAGGCGCTGAACATTGATACCGGCGACGTGCTTGCCGCCGCCCGCACCAAATGGAACTTCATGCCGTTTCAGCCGGGGCTCGTCGGTGGACACTGCATCGGGGTCGATCCGTACTATCTGACCTATCGTGCCGAACGGGCCGGCTATCATCCGGAAGTCATTCTTGCCGGTCGCCGGATCAACGACGGCATGGGCCAGCGCGTGGCGCGGGAATGTATCCGCGGTTTGCTGCGCCGAAAGAGCAGTGGCGGCGTCGTCACCATTCTCGGCCTGACGTTTAAGGAAGATGTTCCGGATACGCGCAACTCACGCGTGATCGATATTGTTCGCGAGCTGGAATCCTTCGGCCTCAAGGTGCAGGTCAGCGATCCGATGGCCGATCCTGAAGATGCCATGCACGAGTACGGCGTGAAGCTGGTCGATGTCGGTGAGTTACAGCCTGCCGATGCGGTCATCATGGCGGTCGCACACAAAAGCTACATCGATGCCGGCTGGCCGCTGATTCAGAAGATGCTGGCGGGCGGACGCGGACTTGTTCTCGACGTAAAAATGAGGCTCGATCGCGACAGCTTGCCTGATGGTATTGAGTTGTGGCGTCTTTGATCGCCGGGTGGTGAACAGAATGTCGGATCGGACGGTACTTGTAACAGGTGCGGCGGGCTTTATCGGCTTTCACCTGTCGCAGAAACTTCTCCAGGCGGGCTATCGGGTCACCGGGCTCGACAACATCAACGATTATTACGATCCGAAGTTGAAGGAAGCGCGCCTTGACGTGCTGAAGAACGATCCGTCGTTCAACTTCGTCAAGCTCGATCTTGTCGATCGGTCAGCCGTGGCCGAACTGTTCAGCGCCAAACGCTTTCCGGTGGTGATTCATCTCGCGGCGCAAGCGGGTGTGCGCTACTCGATTGAAAATCCGCATGCCTATGTGGACGCTAATCTCGAGGGCTTTATCAATATCCTCGAAGGTTGCCGGCATAACGAATGCAAGCACTTGCTTTATGCGTCATCGTCGTCGGTCTATGGCTCTAACACCAAGCTGCCATTCTCGGTGCACGACAGCGTCGATCATCCGGTCAGCCTCTATGCGGCGTCAAAAAAGGCCAACGAGTTGATGGCGCATTCTTACAGCCATCTCTATCGCATTCCCTCGACGGGCCTGCGCTTCTTTACGGTGTACGGGCCGTGGGGCCGCCCGGATATGGCGATGTTCCTGTTCGCCAAGGCAATCCTCGAAGGCAAGCCGATCAAAATGTTCAATCACGGCGATATGCGCCGCGACTTCACGTTCGTTGACGATGTCACGGAAGCGATCGTGCGGCTGATCGATCACGCGCCGGTTGGAATGGCGAAGACACCTGGCGTTGCTCCCGATCCCGGAACCAGTGCGGCTCCCTGGCGGGTTTTCAACGTCGGCAACAACCACCCCGAGGAATTGACCAAGGTCGTCGAGATTCTTGAAAAGGAGTTCGGGCGCAAGGCGGCAAAGGAAATGCTGCCGATGCAGCCGGGCGACGTGCCGGCCACCTATGCGGACGTCGATGATTTGATGCGCGAGGTCGATTTCAAGCCCTCGACAACGATTGAAGACGGTATCGCGCGGTTTGCGGCGTGGTACCGCGAGTATCATCACATATCCTGAGTTATTTTGAGGACGCATGAGCGAGCGCATTATTCCATTGATCATGTGCGGCGGGGCGGGCACCCGGCTGTGGCCTGCGTCACGCGAGGGGCGTCCGAAGCAGTTCCTGCGATTGTTCGGATCGCATTCGACGTTTCAGGACACGATGATCCGCGTCAGCGATCCGGGCCTGTTTGCGCGTCCAATCGTCATCACCAATGCGGCTTATCGCTTCATGGTGCTGGAGCAGCTCAACGAGATCGGCCTTGAAGCTGATATTCTTCTCGAACCGGCCCGGCGAGATTCCGGTCCGGCGATTGCGACGGGTGCAGCCTTCGCGCTGACCCGCGATGCGGATGCGGTTGTGCTGGCGCTGGCTGCCGACCACGTCGTGCGCGATCCGGCGGCTTTCGTCGAGGCATGCCGGAAAGCGCTGAGCGTCGCGAATGCCGGCCGCATCGTGACCTTCGGCGTTCTGCCCGAGCGGCCTGCCACCGAATACGGCTACATCCGGCCCGGCGATGTGATTTCCGGGGATGTGCGCAAGGTTGCGAAATTCGTCGAGAAGCCGGACCCGGCGACCGCCGCCGGATACGTTACCGACGGTTATCTGTGGAACTGCGGTAACTTCATGTTCCGCGCGCAAATGCTGCTCGATGAATATCGCAGCGTCGATGCCGACAGCGTGAGCACGCTGGTCGAAGCCGTCGATACCGCGGGCCGCGACCTTGGGTTTGTGACGCTGCCGCTGGACTCGTTCGGCAAGGCCACGCCGATTTCCATCGATTACGCCGTGATGGAAAAGACCACGCAGGCGGCCGTAGTTCCTGTCGCTTGCGGCTGGTCCGATGTCGGCTCTTGGCACGCGGTGTGGGAACTGTCGGACAAGGACGAGCACGGCAACGTATCGCAGGGCCTCACGGTGTTTGAGGACTCGCGCAACTGTAACGTCTCCACCGACAAGGCGCTGGTTGCGCTGGAAGGCGTCGACGATCTGGTGGTCGTGGCGACCCAGGACGCCATTCTGGTGTCACGCCAGAGCGATCCGAACGGATTGAAGCGGCTGGTCGGTAAACTGAGGACCGTCGCTCCGCAGGTGACCGAAGATCACATCAAGGTTCACCGGCCGTGGGGGTCGTATCAGTCGCTCGATACCGGCGAGCGCCATCAGGTGAAGCGAATTATCGTGAAGGCCGGCGGCAGGCTGTCGCTGCAGAAGCATCATCACCGGTCCGAACATTGGATCGTGGTGCGGGGGACCGCGCTGGTGACGGTGAACGAGTTGCAGAAGATGGTTCACGAGAACGAGTCCATCTACATTCCGATCGGCGCGGTTCATCGCATGGAAAATCCCGGCAAAATTCCGCTGGAACTGATCGAAGTTCAAACCGGCAGCTATCTTGGCGAGGATGACATCATCCGCATCGAGGACGACTATCGGCGGTCGTGAGGCGGAATCAGTCCGGGGGAGTCTGGAAAGATTCCAATTTTTCAACGGGTTATGCCGGTGCCCGATGTAATGGTTTGAATCAAAACGTGTAAGAGTTCGAGGCCGTGCCGTTCGCCACATATATGACGGCATGCTAGGACATTTGGCGTGGGAACTGGCCGAAGCGACTCGGCCGGGAGTTGGAATTTCAAAGGTTTCAAAGATGAGTTCGACTGTGTCGACAAAGAATGCTGCTGGCAGCGATCGCGTGTTGCGCGTTGGCGTCGTGGGCGCGGGCGTGATGGGCACCAACCATGCCCGTGTGCTGGCCGGTTTGCCCGGAGTTGAACTCGTCGGTATCGTCGATCCGCTTGCCGCGCATCGCACGCGCGCGCTGGAGATTGTCGGCTGTCCGACGTTCGCGACGCTGGAAGAAATGCTCGAGGCCGGTCCGGATGCAGTGACCATCGCTGCGCCGACGCATCTTCATCGCGACGTTTCTCTCGCCTGCATCGCACGAAAGATTCACGTTCTGGTCGAAAAGCCGATTGCTTCCACGGTCGAAGAGGGCAACGAGATCGTCACCGCCGCGCGCGAAGCCGGTGTGACGCTGATGGTTGGTCACGTCGAGCGCTTTAATCCGGCGGTGGCTGCGATCAAGCAGGCCATCAAGGACGAAGAAATTCTCTCTATCGCCATTACCCGCGTCGGGCCGTTTCCGCCGCGCATGTCGAATGTCGGCGTGGTGATCGATCTCGCCGTTCACGACATCGATCTGATCCGCTGGTTCACCGAATCCGACATCGTCGACGTGCAGCCGCAGCTTGCCAGCGCTGTCGCCGAACGCGAAGACATTGCGCTGCTTCAGTTTCGCACAGCTTCGGGCGTGCTCGCGCATATCAACACCAACTGGCTGACGCCGTTCAAGGCGCGCAGCGTCACGGTGGCGACGCGCGGAAAGTATGTTCAGGGTGATTTGCTGACGCGGCAGGTCACCGAGTGTTTCGGCTTCCAGCGCGACGGCAGCTATTCGATGCGGCATCTTTCGGTCGGTCACGACGAGCCGCTGCGCGCCGAACTGGTTGCGTTTCTCGACGCGGTGCGAAGCGGCAACGCGCCGGCGGTCACCGGCGACGAAGGTGTCGCGAGCTTGGAGATCGCGATCAAGTGTCTCGACGTTCCGGCTGGCTCTATCGCCGCGCCGCTGCGCAAGGGACCGCGCGCCGTCGCAAGCTGACGGCAGACTTCTTTCTTTCGAAATGGATCCGGCACGCATCATGAACCAGCATTTGCGATCAGAACCCGTGGCTTTTATCGATATCGTCGCGCAGCGTAAGCGCCTGGGAACGAAAATCGATGACGCCGTCGCGCGCGTGCTGACTCATTGCCAGTTCATCAACGGTCCGGAAGTCACGCAACTCGAGGCCGATCTGGCTGCCTACTGCGGCGCGAAGTATGTCGTCGCATGTGCCAGCGGCACCGATGCGCTGCTGATGGTGCTGATGGCGCAGGGCGTCGGCCCCGGCGATGCGGTGATCTGCCCGTCGTTCACGTTCTGCGCGACCGGCGAGGTCGTGGCACTGACGGGTGCGACGCCGGTGTTCGTCGATGTCAACGAGACCACGTTCAACATGGACGTTGCGTCGCTCAAGAAGGGCATCGCGACCGCGCGCAAGCTCGGCCTCAAGGTGAAGGCCGTCATTCCGGTCGATCTGTTCGGCCAGAGCGCAGATCATGACGCCATCGCCGATCTTGCAAAGAGCGAAGGGCTGTTCGTGCTGGACGACGCCGCGCAGTCATTCGGCGCGACCTACAAAGGCAAGCGTCTCGGCACATTCGGGCTTGCGACGGCGACCAGTTTCTTCCCCGCCAAGCCGCTGGGCTGCTTCGGCGACGGCGGCGCGATTTTCACCGACGATGCCGGGCTTGTTGAGCGGCTGCGCAGCATTCGCGTTCACGGGCAGGGCACCGAGAAATACGACAATGTCCGCCTTGGCCTGACGGCGCGGCTGGACACCATGCAGGCGGCGATCCTGATCGAGAAGCTGAAGATTTTCGACGACGAGATCGCGGCGCGCAACAAGGTCGCGAGCCGTTATTTCGACGCGCTGCATAACATCGTGACCGCGCCGCGCGTGGCCGATGGCAATACCTCGGTCTGGGCGCAATACACCATCCGGCTGCCGCGTGGCGGACGCGAGGCCTTCGCCGACGCCCTGAAGGCGCAAGGCGTTCCGACCGCGATCTATTATCCGAAGTCGATGCACCAGCAGACCGCCTACAAGCATTACCCGACGGCCGAGGGCGGATTGCCGGTCAGCGAAAAGCTCTCCGACGACGTCATCAGCCTGCCGATGCACGCTTATCTCGATCAGGCGGCGCAGGATCGCGTCATCAAGGCTGTGCGCGACGCGCTTTCCTGAAGATTTGAGCGTTTTGTGCCGCCGCGTCATGCGGTAGGACTATCGGATGCTCGGGCGCATTTTCACTGTCGGCAGTTATACGCTTCTCTCGCGGGTCACGGGCTTCGCGCGCGACATCATGCTTGCGGCGATTCTTGGCGCAGGCCCGCTGGCTGATGCGTTTTTCGTGGCATTGCGGCTTCCCAATCATTTCCGGGCGATCTTTGCCGAAGGCGCGTTTAACGCCGCCTTTGTGCCGGCTTACGCGCATGTCCACGGCGAACGTGGTGAGGCGGCCGCGAAGCTGTTCAGCGACCGTATTTTTACCTTGCTGTTCACATCGCAGATCCTGTTGCTGGTTCTCGCAATGGTTTTCATGCCGCAGGCAATGACGATACTCGCGCCGGGCTTCAGCGACGATCCGGCGCAGCGCAATCTTGCGATTGAACTGACCCGGATCACGTTTCCCTATCTGCTGCTGATCACGCTGGTCACGCTTTACGGCGGCATGCTCAACGTCATGCATCGCTTTGCCAGTGCGGCCGCGGCTCCGATTTTCCTGAACCTGTCGATGATGGCAACACTGGCGCTCGCCGCATTCTTCCCGAGCGCCGGACATGCGGCGGCCTGGGGCGTGCTGATCTCCGGGTTCCTGCAGTACATCCTTCTTGCTGGCGACGCCAAGGTTCACGGCATCCTTCCGAAATTCACATCGCTGAAACTCGACCAGGACGTGCGGGCATTTTTTCGTGCGCTTGGGCCGGCCACGCTGGGCTCGATGGGAACACAAGTCGCGCTGTTTGCAGATACCATCATTGCGACGTTTCTGGTCAGCGGCGCATTGTCGGCGCTGTACTACGCAGACCGGCTCAACCAGTTGCCCATCGGTGTGATCGGCATCGCCATCGGCACTGTGCTGTTGCCGGAAATGTCCCGGCGGATCACCGCCGGTGACCACGAGGGCGCGATTGCCTCGCAGCGCCGCGCTTTCGACTTCACGTTGCTGTTTTCGGTTCCGTTTGTCGCGGCTTTTCTCACGGTGCCGGACGTTATTATGCGCGCCATGTTCGCGCGCGGGGCGTTCTCGAAGGCGGATGCGGCTGCGGCCGGTGCGACGCTTGCGGCCTATGCGGTTGGGCTTATTCCGTTCGTCTTGATTCGTAGCGCTGTCGCGACATTCTATGCCCGCAAGGACACCGCGACGCCGGTGAAGGCAGCACTCACCGGCGTGGCAGTCAACGTCGCGTTGAAAATCGCGCTTGTCGGATCTCTGGCGCAGATCGGCCTAGCGCTCGCCACCGCCGTCGGCGCGTGGGTCAATCTGCTGCTCGTTGTCTTTTTCGCGACACGCCGCAAGTTTTTCGTATTCGATCGCGCATTCGTTATGTCGCTGGCGAAATTCGCCGCGACAGGTTTGGTGCTGGCAGCGGTGCTCTGGCTCACATCGCGCTGGGCTGCGTCGGCGCTGGCTGGGATGACTACGCTGCGCGATGAAACCGCTCTCGGAATTTTGATCGGGGTGGGTGCGATTGTTTACAGCATCTGCATCCTTTTGCTGTTCGGACGGCGCTGGCTGACAACGCTGGTGCGCCGGTAAGCTATTTGCGCTTCGCGCCGTTCCGCTGCATGATGGACGTTAGAAACGTTCCAGATTGCAGTTGGAGATATCATGGCTCCCGTCAAATTCGGTGTCGGTCAAAGCGTCCTCCGCAAAGAGGATGATGCGCTCATTCGCGGCAAGGGCCGTTACACTGACGATTACACCCCGGCAGCAGCACTCCATGCCCTCGTGCTTCGGTCTCCGCACGCGCACGCGAAGTTCAAGATCGATGCGTCTGAAGCACGCGCCCTGCCGGGCGTTGCTGCGATTCTCACGTCCGATGATGTGAAAGATCTCGGCGGGCTTCCGTGTCTGTTCAATTTGCCGGACGAGCCTTTCACCGGCCCTCCCTATGCAATCCTCGCGCGCGATGTTGTGCGGCATGTCGGCGACGCGGTGGCATTTGTCGTGGCCGAGACCGTCGAGCAGGCGCGGGATGCCATTGAGGCAATCCAGGTCGAGTGGACGGCGCTGCCTGCGGTCGTCGGTCTGGTCAATGCGGTGAAGAAAGGCGCGCCGCAGGTTTGGCCGGAACATGCAGGCAACGTCCTGTTCGATACATCGATCGGCGACAAGAAGACGACGGAGGCTGCGTTTGCGAAAGCCCATGCGATTGCGGAAGTCACCATCGTCAATCCGCGTATCGTCACCAACTACATGGAAACCCGCGCGTTGGTTTGCGAGTACGATGCCAGGCGCGATCACCTGACGCTGACTATCGGAAGCCAGGGCAGCCATCGGCTGCGCGATATTCTCTGCCAGAATGTTCTCAACATTCCTGTCGAAAAGATGCGGGTGATCTGCCCGGATGTCGGCGGCGGATTCGGCACCAAGCTGTTTCCCTATCGCGAGTACGCGCTCGCCGCGGTTGCCGCGCGCAAGCTGAAAAAGACCGTGAAGTGGACCGCCGAGCGTGCCGATCACTTTGTCGGCGACGCGCAGGGGCGCGACAATGTCACCGCCGCGCGGATGGCGCTGGCCGAGGATGGAAAATTTCTCGGCATGGATGTCGATCTGATGGGCGACATGGGCGCGTATCTCTCGACCTTCGGGCCGTACATTCCCCATGGCGGCGCGGGCATGTTGCCGGGTCTCTACGATATTCAGGCGTTCCATTGCCGCGTGCGCACGGTGTTCACCAACACCGTACCGGTCGATGCCTATCGCGGCGCCGGACGCCCCGAGGCCGCCTATGTGGTCGAGCGTCTGGTCGATGCCGCCGCGCGCAAGCTGGCGATGACGCCGGACGCGATCCGCCGCAAGAATTTCATTTCGCCGAAGGCCATGCCTTACACAACGGCTACCGGTAAAATCTATGACTCCGGCGATTTCGCCGCGCATATGAAGCGAGCGATGGACATTATTGAGTGGAAGGAATTTCCCAAGCGCGCCAAGGCCGCCAAGAAGCAGGGGTTGGTACGCGGCATCGGTCTCGGCACGTATGTCGAGGTTTGCGGCACCATGGGCGAAGAAACTGCGCAAGTGCGGCTCGACGCGGATGGCGACATCACGATTCTGATCGGCACGCAGTCGAGCGGGCAGGGGCATCAGACTGCCTATGCGCAGATCGTCGCGGAGCAATTCGGCATCGCGCCGGAGCGTGTCCATATTCATCAGGGCGATACCGACGAGATCGCGACCGGTCTCGGCACTGGCGGCTCGAGTTCGATTCCCTCCGGCGGCGTCAGTGTTGAACGGGCAACGCGCACGCTCGGCACCAACCTGAAAGACATCGCCGCCGACGTGCTGGAAACCGGCGCGGGCGATCTTGAGTTCAGCGACGGTGCGATCCGCATTGTCGGCACCGACCGCACGGTCTCATTCGCGGACCTCGCAAAACGCGCCGGAGCCGATCCGTCGAAGCTGAGTGCGAGCAGCACGTTCAGCAGCGCCGATGGCACCTATCCGAACGGCACGCATATCGCCGAGGTTGAGATCGATCCATCGACCGGCGTGATCCATGTGGTGAATTACGTCATCGTCGACGATTTCGGTGTGACGCTGAATCCGCTGTTGCTGGCGGGGCAGGTTCATGGCGGCACTATGCAGGGTATCGGTCAGGCCTTGATGGAGGCGGCAGTCTATGACGCCACCGACGGCCAGCTCGTCACCGGCACGTTCATGGACTACGCGCTGCCGCGCGCCGCTGACGGTCCGTCGATCAAGTTCGAAACCCACAACGTGCCGTGCAAAACCAATCCGCTCGGCGTCAAGGGTGCGGGCGAAGCGGGTGCGATCGGCTCGTGCCCTGCGGTGGTGAATGCGATCATCGACGGACTCTGGCGCGAATACGAGATTGGCCATATCGACATGCCGGCGACGGCAGAACGAGTGTGGATGGCCATCGCGCAGAGCCGCCGCGAGCATCGTTTGTAAAAAATTCCCGGCACAGAAAGAAAAAGGTGGGCTTGTCAGGCCACAGCCGGAATGTTCGATTTTGCCCAGAGTTTGTGGAAGCAGGGTTTTAAAACCAAGGGAAGGAAATATCCTGATGATGCGTTTCGTTCTTGTGACTGCCGCGATCTTGCTTGGCGCGACCGCTGTTGTTGCTCAGCAGGACATTGCGGAGCAGCAGGATAAGCTGATGAAAACACTTGCTCGGCCGATGTACGGGGTGCTTGGCCGCACGGTGAGAGGCCAGTCCGCCTACGATCAGGCGGCTATCGATGCTGCGCTCGTTCAGCTTGAAGAGAATGTTGGAAAAATTGCGAATGTTTTCGCGAGCAATCCCAAGGAAGATGTTTTCGGCGCGGACTACGGGTCGTCGCAAAAAATCTGGCAGAACAAGGCGGATTTCGACTCGAAAATTCCCCCTGTCACCAAGGCCATTGCGGACGCAAAGGGCAAAATCAAGGACGCGGACAGTTTGAAGGCGGCTTACACCACCATCAACGACCGCTGCAACGACTGTCACGAAACGTACCGGGTCAAGCTCAAGTGACGGCTTGATTTCGTCCAGTTCAGGCAAATGACGACGGGGCGGTCGCGTTCAAGCGATCCGCCCCATTTTGGTGTCCGATAAGATTTCGGTTGCCGAACTACTTCGTGACCTGTCCGCGAATTTCGCCGCCCTTGTTCGTTGCGGTGTGGACGTTGATGTACATCTTGCCGGCCATCAAATCGGCCGCCTGCGCGTCGGTCAGGGTCGCGCTGCCCTCGGCGCCGCTTGCGGCGTCCTTGAACGGAACGACGACCGGAGCGTTCTTGCCGGCTTCGGCGGGGCCGTGAAAATGAGCCATGGTAGCCGGTCCGGTCAGGCCGGAATAGGTCACTTTCCATGTCAGCATCTTGCTTGCGGTATCGTAGGTGACGTCAGCGGTGCCCTTGCCGGGGCTGGTATTGGGTGGCACCTCGGCGGCGCTGGTCAGGTTGACTTTCATCATCATCTTCTCGGCGAACGCCGGTCCGCCGAGTGCGACGCACGCGCTTGTCGCGAGGGCCAAAATCGCAAATCTTTTGCCGTTCATCGTTTTCTCCCGTAGTTTTAGGACTGCCAATACTGATTGAACACTGGCCGAGGCGGTTTAGTTCCTGTTGTTGGTCCTTGGGGGCGCATATGTTTCGGAAGCTTTTGCTGCTGGCGGCTGTTGCGCTGGTCGCTGGCCTGGGGGTTTTCTGGTTCATCACCGTTCCGGCGGTGGTGACCGCCGAGGCGTTACCCGCCTATTCACCCAACGTCGTCAACGGAAAGATGGTGTTCAACGCTGGCGGCTGCGCGTCATGTCATGCGGTGAAGGGAGAGCCGCGCACCATGCTCGGTGGCGGGCTCGCGATCCCGTCACCGTTCGGCACGTTCTATGCGCCGAATATTTCGCCGCACAAGCAGAACGGCATCGGCAACTGGAGCGAGGCGAATTTCGTCACCGCGATGAAAAAGGGAACGTCGCCCGCCGGAGAGCATTACTTCCCGGCCTTTCCCTATGGCTCCTATACACACGCCACGACGGAGGACATCCGTGACCTGTTCGCTTACATCAAAACCTTGCCTGCGTTGTCGGGCCGTCCGCGCCCGCACGACGTGAATTTTCCATTCAACATCCGCCGTCTTGTGGGTGGATGGAAATTCTTGTTTCTGGACGACAAGCCGTTCACGCCGGACCCGAAACAATCGGCGGCATGGAATCGCGGGGCGTACCTCGTCAACGGCCTCGGCCACTGTGCCGAATGCCATAGCCCCCGCAATGTCCTCGGCGGCATCGTGTCCTCGCAGCGGTTCGCCGGCGGACCGAATCCCGAGGGCGAGGGCTGGGTTCCGAACATCACCCAGAAAGGCCTCAAGAGCTGGACCGAACAGGACATCGCCTATTTCCTCAAAACCGGCGAATTGCCGCAAGGGGATTCCGCCGGTGGCTCGATGGCGCGCGTCATCAAGAACACGGCTGAACTGAGCGACGAGGATCGCGCGGCGATGGCAACCTATCTCAAATCTCTGCCTGCGGTGGATGGTCCGGTGCGGCCAAAAAAGAAGACCTGAGCGCCCGCCTGCATGGCCGGCCGGAAAGCCATGTTGCGGGCGGGGTTTTCCAGAGTGCCGCCGCGTGCTTTGTCGGGCCAAATTTCCCGCAAAGATTCCCGCTTGTCTCCATGAATATCGTCAAAGCCGTTTCGTTCAAGATCGCCAGTACGCTGATGTTCGCGGTCATGGGCGCGCAGGTGCGCTATCTCGCCGGAGCGTATCCGGAAGGGCAGGTGGCATTCTTCCGCTCGGTGTTCGCGCTGATCCCGATCTTGATTGTGTTCGGCTGGCGTGGACAGCTGAAAGGCGCGCTGCGAACCAAGCGGCCTTCCGATCATCTGCTGCGCGGTGTGTTCAGCGTCGTCGGCACGTTCTGCACCTTCGCCGCACTGGCACGGATTCCGATTGCCGACTTCACCGCGATCGCGTTTGCCTCCCCGCTGATCACGGTGATCTTTGCGGCGGTGTTCCTGAAGGAAAAGGTTCACGCCTATCGCTGGTCGGCGGTGGCGTTCGGCTTCGGCGGCGTGATCCTGATGCTCACGCCCTATGCACGCGATCATGCGGCGCTGACAACTTCCATGATCGTTGGTCTGCTGTTCGCGTTGACCAACGCTTTCACGGCGGGTGGCGCATCGATCCAGATCCGGCGGCTGACAGCGACCGAGACCACTTCATCCATTGTGATTTTCATGACGCTGCTGGTGCTGCTGGTGTCGCTGCTGACGTTGCCATTTGGATGGCACATGCCCTCGACCTGGCAGGATGTGATTATTTTGGCCGGGATCGGCATCGCCGGAGGACTCGGGCAGATTTTCTTCACCGACAGCTATCGCTACGCGCCAGCGTCGTTCCTGGCGCCGTTCGATTACACCGCGATGCTGTGGGCATTCATGCTCGGCTACTGGTTCTTCGGCGAGGTGCCGACGCTTTACGTGGTGATCGGCGCGATCATTGTCGCCAGCTCTGGAATTTTCGTCATCCTGCGCGAGCGCTATCTCGGCCTCAAACGGCTGCGCGATACGCCCGTTGCGGGCATCGCCACCATTGCCGACGATGAGGAAGATCCGGATGCGCCGGTGTCAGGTGCGGCGAAAGCCGCCTAGCGAGCCTTAGACCCCAAACGCCTTGAATGTGATGATAGTGTAGGTGTCCTGGATTCCGGGAATGACCTGGAGCTTCTCATTGACGAAATGGCCGATGTCGGTGGAGCTGTCGACGTAGAACTTGACCAGCAGGTCGTAGTCGCCCGCCGTCGAGTAGATCTCGGAGGCGATTTCGGCTTCGGCAATCGCATTGGCGACCGTATAGGACTGGCCCAGCTTGCATTTGATCTGGACAAAGAAGGGGACCATTGCAGTTTCTCCCGGCGGGTCGTGGTGGGTCATTTCTTCATCGCAATAGAGCCAAATCGGGGTCTCAAAGCAAGGCGGCTTGCTGCTGTTTGTGCCTCGCGCGAGAGCACGATAATAAGGGCTTTCCGGCAGGCGACCTGTCTGATGAGAGTGCCATGAGCATACCGATTGCGCTGACGATTGCGGGCTCCGATTCGAGCGGAGGTGCGGGCATTCAGGCCGACCTCAAGACGTTCGCGGCGCGCGGGGTCTATGGCGCGTCCGTCATCACGGCGCTGACCGCCCAGAACACCAAAGGCGTGACCGGCATCCACGATGTTCCAGCCGACTTCATCACCGCGCAGATCGACGCGGTGTTTTCCGATCTCGATGTGAAAGCGGTCAAGATCGGCATGGTCGCCCGCCATGAGGCGATCGTCGCCATTGCGGACAGTCTTGATCGCTGGTCGCCGAAGCATGTCGTGCTCGATCCGGTGATGGTCGCGACATCGGGAGACAAGCTGCTGTCGTCCGATGCGGTCGATGCGCTGCGCACCAAGCTGTTTCCGCGCGCCGGTCTGATCACGCCGAACCTGCCGGAGGCCGCAGCCCTTCTCGGTCAGGGCATCGCGGAGAGCGATGCGGACATCGAGCGCCAGGGCAGGCAGTTGCTGGCGATGGGATGTCCCGCTGTGCTGATCAAGGGCGGCCACGGGCAGGGTCCCGAAAGCACCGACTATCTGATCGACCAGAACTCCGTCATCCGGCTTGCCGCGCCGCGCATCGCGACCGGCAACACCCACGGCACCGGCTGCTCGCTGTCGTCGGCCATTGCAGCGGAACTGGCGAAGGGCAAGGACCTTGAAGCCGCGGTGCGCGCTGCCAAGGCCTATGTCAGCGCCGCCATCGCTGGGGCGGACCGGCTTGACGTCGGGCACGGTCACGGACCGATCCACCACTTCCACGCTTTCGACTAATCTGCACGGCGTTGGAATCGCAAAACGCGACGCCAGCGCGGCAAGCTGCCGCGTTTGTCGCCTGTTTGTCGTACTCCGCTGTTATTCGCCAATAAGTAAACAACACGTCTGATTCCCGTCAGGCAGCTTATTGGAACAGAAATGACGAGCACAGACCTCGACAAATCCATTGTTGAAACCGCCTATGCCCGCTGGGCGCCGATTTACGATGCGGTCTGCGGTCCGGTCATGGTCAAGGGACGACGCGCGGCTGCCGCTTCAGCGCGCGCCACCGGCGGGAAAATTCTTGAAGTCGGCGTCGGCACCGGATTGTCGTTCGACGACTACGACAACAGCACCGAGATCACCGGCATCGACATGAGCGCGCCGATGCTAGAGAAGGCACGCGCGAAGATGGCGAGCGGCAAATATCCGTTCGTCAAGGCGGTCCACCAGATGGACGCTCATCAGATGACCTTTGCCGATGCGACCTTCGATTGCGTCGTGGCACAGTTCGTCATCACGCTGGTCGCCAATCCCGAGCAGGTATTGTCTGAATGCCACCGCGTGGTGAAGCCGGGTGGACGCATCATCCTCGTTAACCACCTCTACTCGGAAGTCGGTGTTGCTGCTGCTGTGGAGCGCTGGGCCGCGCAGAAAACCCGTGCGCTCGGTCTGCGCCCTGAATTTCCTTTCGCCCGGCTGCAGGCATGGGCGCAATCTAACGCAAGTACGACCCTGGTTGAGCGGCGCAAAGTTGCGCCTTTCGGCATCTACACACTGGTTTGTTTCGAGCGAACTCTCAATTCACAGGCAGCGTGATCTGTCATTGCCCTGTCATGAGATTTTGATAAGCGCTCGCCTATGGAAAGACAGGTTATGAGCGACGGTAGTCCAGAACGGCTCTTTCGCACTTTGTTTATCTCCGACGTCCACCTCGGAGCCCGCGGCTCGCAGGCCGACCGCCTTCTCGACTTTCTCCGCTGCCACGACGCCGACACCATCTATTTGGTGGGCGATATCATCGACGGCTGGGCGTTGAAGTCGAACTGGCACTGGCCGCAATCTCACAACGACTTCGTGCAGAAGATGCTGCGACGGGTCCGCAAAGGCGCCAAGGTCATTTACATTCCGGGCAACCACGACGAGTTCCTGCGTTCCTATTACGGCACGCATTTCGGCGGCATCGAGGTCGTCGAGACCGCTATCCATGAAGGCGTCGACGGCAAGAAGTATCTCGTTATTCACGGCGATATCTTCGATCTGGTCGTGCAGAACGCGCGCTGGCTGGCGCATCTCGGTGACAAGGCCTACGATTTCGCGATCCAGATGAACCGGCTGGTCAATGCCTTCCGCAAGCTGTTCGGCGTGCCGTACTGGTCGCTGTCGCAATGGGCCAAGCAAAAGGTCAAGAACGCGGTCAACTACATCGGCGCGTTCGAGCAGACGCTGGCAGGCGAAGCCAAGCGGCACGGTGCCGATGGCGTGATCTGCGGCCACATTCACTACGCGACCATCCGCGAAGAGAACGGCATCCGCTACATGAACTGCGGCGACTGGGTCGAGAGTTGCACGGCGCTGGTCGAGCACGAGGATGGCCACTTCGAAATCCTGACATGGACTGACCCGCTGCGCCAATCGCATCCGGCTCCACGCGTTACGGCACAGGCCGCCTGATGCGCATCCTGATCGCAACCGACGCCTGGCACCCGCAAGTCAACGGCGTGGTGCGCACGCTGACCAAGATGGCGGAAGCTGCCGCCGCGATGGGCGTCGATGTTGAATTTCTTACGCCGCAATCGTTTCGAACGGTGTCGCTGCCAAGCTACGCCGACTTGCATGTGGCGCTGCCACGACCCGGCAAGATCGCCCGCATGATCGAAGAGGCGCAGCCCGATTACATCCACATCGCGACCGAAGGTCCGATCGGGATTCTGGTACGGCGCTATTGCCAGAAGAACAAGGTGCCGTTCACCACCAGCTTCCACACACGATTTCCCGAATACATCTCCGCGCGTTTCCCGATCCCTGAGTCGTGGGTCTGGGCGGCGTTGCGTTATTTCCACGGGACCAGCGATGCGGTGATGGCGGCGACGCCAGCACTTGCGGATGAATTGCGCGGTCGCGGCTTTCGCAATGTCGTGTTGTGGTCGCGCGGCGTCGATGCCGAATTGTTTCGTCCGCGCGATTTCGATCTCGCGCTGCCGCGCCCGGTCTTTCTTTCGGTCGGCCGTGTGGCGGTGGAGAAGAATCTCGAAGCATTTCTGGAACTGGATTTGCCCGGCACCAAGGTCGTGGTTGGCGATGGTCCGGCCAAAGCCGAACTGGAGCGCAAATATCCCGATGCGGTGTTTCTCGGCACCATGCAGGGCGAAGCGCTGGCGGAGACCTATTCCGCCGCGGACGTTTTCGTATTTCCGAGCAAGACCGACACGTTCGGCCTGGTGCTGCTTGAGGCACTTGCCAGCGGCGTTCCTGTCGCTGCACTGCCGGTGTCCGGCCCGCTCGATGTGATCGGCGATGCGCCGGTGGGCGTTCTGAGCAACGATTTGCGCAGCGCATGTCTGGCTGCACTCGACATTCCGCGCGGCATTTGCCGCGATTTTGCGGCATCCCGAAGCTGGGGCGCTTGCGCTCAAGCCTTCATCGACAACGTGACGCGCGAACGGCCGCCGCAGGTCAAGCGCCGCTGGCGCCGCCGTCTGGCTCGCAGGCTCCGCCTGACTTCGGAATCGTTGCCGACCACCTGATCGCGCATGGCCGTTGTTCCAGCCTGATCTTGCCCGGACGGACCGGGGCGCTATACATGCGCCATGACCGAAATTGCTCTCCCCACAAATGCCGATGTTGAAGCCGCCGCGCGCGTGCTCGCGCCCGTCGCGGTGCGAACCCGTCTCGTCACCTTTCCGGCGCTCGACGCGCTGACCGGCGCGCGGGTGTTTCTGAAACCTGAAGTGTTGCAGCGGACCGGTTCCTTCAAGTTTCGCGGCGCTTTCAACAAGCTGTCGTCGATCCCGCTAGCTGCGCGAAAGGCCGGCGTGGTCGCGTTCTCGTCGGGCAACCATGCGCAGGGTGTTGCGGCTGCAGCGCAACTCCTGAACATGCCGGCGACGATCGTGATGCCGTCCGATGCGCCGGTCTCCAAGATCGAACGCACCAAGAGCTATGGCGCTGAAGTCGTTCCCTATGACCGTGACAAAGAAGACCGCGATGCGATTGCGCGGGATATTGCGGGCAGGCGCGGCGCAACCGTCGTTCCGCCTTACGACGATCCGTGGGTGATCGCAGGGCAGGGCACGGTCGGACGCGAGATCGCCGAGGATTTCGCAGCACTGGGCATCGTGCCGGATCTCGTGTCCGCACCGGCATCCGGCGGCGGGCTGATGGCTGGCATTGCGCTGGCGACGAAAGCGAAGTTTCCGAATGCCGCACTGATGACGGTCGAGCCTTACGGCTTCGACGATCATGCCCGGTCGTTCAGCGCGGGCCAGCGTGAGCCGCATCGCGCCGTGGGCCGCACCATCTGCGATGCGCTGATGGCTTCCATTCCGGGCGAGATCACGTTCGCGATCAACCAGACCAATGGCGTGCAGGGCGTCACGGCGACCGACGACGAAGTTGCGAAGGCGGTTGCGTTCGCGTTTCGCGAATTCAAGCTCGTGGTTGAGCCGGGCGGTGCCGTCGCGCTCGCGGTACTTCTGGCTGGTCATATCGACGCCAAGGGCAAGACGATTGCGATCGTGCTGTCGGGTGGCAATGTCGATGCGGACCTGTTCGCGCGGTTGATTCAGTAGGCGCCGCAATTTCGCCTTTTGCGCCGAAGTCTGCCGCCAGTTCGCCTTAGCTGAAAAACGCGACTTTCTCGGCCTGGCTCATCCGCCGGATCGGTGCCAGCGGATCGCTCCGGGGCGACATCGGCTTTGCGATAATCCCGCTGGCGATCAGGCTTGCACCAAGTGATGCGGGCGCTGGTTCTGCGCTGGCAATCTCAGGCGCAATCTCGAGAACTGGCTCCGGTACGACGTTAGGGACGATCTCCAGATGGACGGTCTTGACCGGCTCCCGTGTTTCATGCTCGTCGACGATCGCCGCAGCCATCTCAACCGCCGCGCTGTCTTCCACCAGCATCACCGTTTCGGCGGCGGTTTCCGCAAGCTGTGCTTCCGAAGCGGCGACTGCAACGTCGAACAGTTCATCGTCGACAACGGCCATCTGCGGTTCGTCGAATATTTCGGCGGGTGGCGGGCTGAGATCGATGGCCTCAAGAGCCGCAACAGGTTCGGGCTCGGCCTGCATCTCCACGGCTGAGGGAGCGATGGCCTCGATGTCTTGTGCCGCCTGATCGAAGGCCCGCAGGAAGTCCTCGCGAAGACCGGACGCGGCGATCTGATCGCAGGCGGCGTCGATCGCATCGACCTGGGACTCCAGCAAAAAACAGATCCGCCCATCGGCGCCGGACTCGCGCAGCCCCCAGGCGATTTCGCGGATCACCCGCGCGCATTTGCGCGACGGCGCCAATGCGTCCTCGAACGTCTGACTTGCCAGTGCGGCAGAAACGGTTTCCCGCGCGGCCGCGACAATGGCTCTGACCGCGGCCATTGCTTCGGGCAATTCGCTCGAAGGCAACTCACTTGAAACCGGCTCAATCGGCAGCGGTTCGGCCAGCGCCTGCTGCCGTTGGTCTTCCTTCTGGGCGGCTAGCGAGCTTTCGATGCGTGCGACGGCTTCCAGCACCATCGCTGTGTCGGCGTTGCGGTTACGCTTTGTGTATTCGTCCAGAAACCAGCGGCCGCGAGCTGTTTCCAGAAACGCCTCGCGAATAGCCTCGAAGTCCGCGTCCGTCGGAGACGCGGCGCGGGCTGAGATCGGCGACAGGGCGAAGGCTTCGTTGGCCATGAAAACCTGTAGAACAGAAACCTGTGAGACAAAACGCGTTGACGCGATCCACACGCAAAAGCGATGTCCAGATAGACCGAACACGCGCTACACAACGATCACCACGAACCGCAGCGAATCGCAATTCCCTTGCTCACCAGCGAATCACAAAAGCACCCGGCCAAGCAATCCATTGCTCGCCGATTCGCGATTGGCGCGAGCCTGTTTTATGCCTCGACTCTGGGCATGGGCGGGACGTATCTGCCGTTTTTTCCAGTCTGGCTGAAGGCCATTGGCGTCGATGTGACATGGATCGGGATCATCACGGCGGTGCCGTCCTTCTCCCGATTCACCGTTCTGCCTTTCGTCACCGCCTTCGCCGAGCGGCGTCAGATATTGCGCGAGGCTATGGTCGTGCTGGCCTTCGTCACGGCCATTGGGTTCTTGGTGGTCGGGCTGCTACATCAGCCGCTTGCGATCCTGATCGCCTTCGGCCTGATGGCCTGTGCGTGGACGCCGTTGGCGCCAATGATCGATGGTTACGCGCTGAAAGGCGTGATCCGCTATGGCCTAAACTACGGACCGATGCGGCTGTGGGGCTCGGCCGCTTTCATCGTCGGCGCGTTGGCCGCCGGACTGTTGCTGTCGATGATCAATCCACAGAATCTGATCTGGATCATCGTCGCGGTCGCCTTCCTGAGTGCGTTCGTCAGCCTCGTCCTCGCGCCGCTGGATGCGCCCACCAACTCGGTCGCGTCCGCGCACGCCAGCGGCCTGTTGCGACGGCCGCTGTTTCTCGCGATCATCGGCGCATCGGCGTTGATCCAGGCCAGCCACGCGGCCTATTACGGTTTCTCCGCTATCACCTGGCAATATGCGGGACTCAGTGGGTTCACCATTGCGGTCTTGTGGTCGCTCGGTGTGATCGCCGAGATCCTGATCTTTGCCATCTCGCCACGCTTCACCGTCTCACCGGCAGTTCTGGTGATGATCGGGGCGGCGAGTGGCCTGGTGCGCTGGGCGATCACGGCACAGGATCCGAGGATCGAGGTTCTCACCGCAGCCCAGATCATGCACGGACTGACCTTCGGGATCACGCAGGTCGGGACGGTGGCGCTGCTGGTCCGTCATGTCCCGTCTCAATGGCTCGCCAGCGCGCAAGGATATCTCTCGGCTCTGACCGGCATCACCTTCAGCCTCGCCATGGTGTGTTCGGGACTTATCTACGCCCGCGTCGGCGAAGGCGTGTATTACGCAATGGCTGCAATGGCGCTTGCGGGCGGCCTCGTAATGGCATTGGCGCGCAAGCGGCTCGATGCGCATCACGCCGTGATGGATTAACCCCAGAGACCGGCGTCAGGCGGATAGATCGTGCTGCCGTCAAAGCGCAGGCCGTTGTCCCGGTCCTTTGACAGCAACAGCGGCCCGTCGAGGTCGACCACGCGCGCTCCTTGCGCGATCATCATGGCGGGTGCCATCGCCAGCGATGTGGCGACCATGCAGCCAACCATCAGGTCGAACCCCAGTGCCCGCGCCGCCTCGGCCATCGCCAGCGCCTCGGTGAGACCGCCGGTCTTGTCGAGCTTGATGTTGATGGCATCGTAGCGGTCGCGCAGGCCTTCGAGCGATGCACGATCATGCACGCTTTCATCGGCACACACGGAAACCGGCCGCTTGATCCGCGCCAGCGCCTGATCCTGATCGGCGGGCAGGGGCTGTTCGATCATGGTCACCCCGGCGGCCGCGCAAGCCGCCAGATGCCGTTCCAGATTGCCCTCGGTCCATGCTTCGTTGGCATCGACGATGAGTTCGCTGGCCGGGGCGGCCTTGCGAACCGCCGCGATCCGGGCCTCGTCGCCGTCGCCGCCGAGCTTGATCTTGAGCAGCGGGCGATGGGCGGCCTTGGCCGTCGCTTCCGCCATGGCCTGCGGCGTCCCCAGCGAAATCGTGTAGGCGGTGGTCAGCGGACGCGGTTCGGGACGCCCGAGCAGGTCCCAGATGCGCTTTTCCGCCACCTTGGCCTCAAAGTCCCACAGCGCGCAGTCGAGCGCGTTACGGGCCGCGCCCGCAGGCATCTGCAACTGCAGTGACTGCCGGTCCAGACCGTTGCCCAATGCGTCCTGAAGGCTGAGCACGGCTGCCAGCGTTCCCTCCGGCGTTTCGTTGTAGCGGGCGTAGGGAACGCACTCGCCGCGCCCGACAATGGTCAGACCATTAATCCCTTGGCGACTTACCTCGGCCACAATCACAACGGCCTCTGTCTTGGCGCCCCGGCTGATGGTGAAGCCGCCAGCAATAGGCCAATGCTCGATCCGGGCGGCAAGTTTCAGCGATGGCATCATTTATGGAATCGATTTTCATGAGGGCGGGCTTGCCGAGACGCGGCAATTATGGCTCTTAAGATCATCCCCGTACAGATCGATGGCATCGTGATAGGTTCGTTGATCGACCAAACGCGAAATCGGCGCAGGAGTTGGGCTTGAACGGCAATCCGACATTGGAACAGGTCACCGTCGGCGCGGGTCTCGCGCTGCGCGCGGCTGGCCAATGGACGGTCCATCATGCGCCCGATCTGGAAAAGATCGTCGAGGACACCGAACGGCTGAAGGGACGTCCGGCCAATATCGTGATCGATGTCTCGCAGGTCTCGAGCCTCGATACCTTCGGTGCCTGGCTGATCGAACGGCTGCGCCGCAGCCTGACCCAGGGCGGCGTCGAACCCAATGTCGCCGGCCTGTCCGCCAACTACGCGAGCCTCGTGAACGAGGTCCGGCAGGTGAAGCCCGGTATCGTTCACCAGCGGCAGCGGCAAACCCTGCTCGGCATGCTGGACGGCATCGGCCGCAGCGTCGTCGATGTTGGCGGCACGCTGGTCGGCCTGATCGGCATGCTGGGGGCGATCCTCAACGCCATGTTCCGGGTGATCCGTCACCCGACAAGCTTCCGCTTCACCTCGATGGTCCATCACCTCGAACAGGTGTGCTGGCGCGCGGTGCCGATCGTGGTGCTGATCACGTTCCTGATCGGCTGCATTATCGCCCAGCAGGGCATTTTCCATTTCCGCAAATTTGGCGCGGACGTGTTCGTCGTCGACATGCTCGGCGTGCTGGTGCTGCGCGAACTCGGCGTGCTGCTGGTGGCGATCATGGTCGCCGGCCGGTCGGGCAGCGCCTATACGGCGGAACTCGGCTCGATGCGGATGCGCGAGGAAGTCGACGCGCTGCGCACCATGGGCTTCGACCCCACTGAAGTTTTGATCCTGCCGCGCATCGTCGCGCTGATCATCGCCATGCCGATTCTGGCTTTCCTCGGCGCGATGGCAGCACTTTATGGCGGCGGTCTCGTCGCTTGGGGCTATGGCGGCGTGCAGCCCGATGCGTTTCTGGTGCGCCTGAAGGAAGCGATCTCCATCAATCATTTCACGGTGGGCATGGTGAAAGCGCCGTTCATGGCGCTGGTGATCGGCGTTGTCGCCTGCGTCGAGGGTGCCGCGGTGAAGGGCAGTGCCGAGTCGCTCGGTCAGCACACCACGGCATCGGTGGTGAAATCGATTTTCTTCGTCATCGTCATGGATGGCCTGTTCGCGATCTTTTTCGCGACGATCAATATTTAGGACGCGATGATGGCCGCCTATTCCGACGATGCGATCATCCGGGTCCGCGACCTGACGGTGGGGTTCAACGACAACCTGATCCTCAACCATCTCGATCTCGACGTGAAGCGCGGCGAGATTTTGGGCTTCGTCGGCGCGTCGGGCGCGGGCAAGTCGGTGCTGACCCGCACCATCATCGGCCTGATGCCGAAGCTCAGCGGCAATATCGAGGTGTTTGGTGTCGATATGGGCAGCGCCAGCGAGGACCAGCGTCGCGCGGTTGAGCGCCGCTGGGGTGTGCTGTTCCAGCACGGCGCGCTGTTCTCGTCGCTCAGCGTGCGGCAGAACATCCAGTTCCCGGTTCGCGAATTCATGAACGTGTCGGAACGGCTGCTCGATGAAATCGCCATCGCCAAGCTCGCCATGGTCGGTCTCAAGCCGGAAGTCGCCGACCGGTTCCCGTCGGAACTGTCGGGCGGCATGATCAAGCGCGTGGCGCTGGCGCGTGCGCTCGCCCTCGACCCGGAGATCGTGTTCCTCGACGAGCCGACGTCGGGTCTCGATCCGATCAGCGCCGGTGATTTCGATCAACTCGTGATGACGTTGCAGCGTACTTTGGGTCTGACCGTTTTTATGGTAACCCATGATCTCGACAGCCTTAAAACGGCCTGCAACCGGATTGCAGTGTTGGGGGACCGCAAGGTTCTTTTGGTAGGCACGATGGACGACATGCTGGCCTCGCAGCATCCTTGGCTGCGGGCCTATTTTCATGGCAATCGCGCCCGTGCAGTAATCGCGTAAGTAGTTTGCGTATTTGGAGTTAAGTTGATGGAAACGAAGGCAAATTTCGTCCTGATCGGGGCGTTCACGCTGGCGGTTGTCGCCGCGGCCTTTGGCTTTGTGTTCTGGTTCCAGAACCTCGGCGCGGCCGCGCAGCGCATTCCGCTGCGCATCGTGTTCGAGGGCGCGGCCTCCGGCCTGCGCACCGGCGGCAACGTCAACTTCAACGGCATCAAGATCGGCGAGGTCACCTCGATCAAGCTCGACGATCCGAAGCGCGTCGTCGTGATCGCCAACGTCGACAAGTCTGCACCGATCCGCAAGGACTCGCTCGTTGGTCTCGAGTTCGCCGGTCTCACCGGCGTGTCGTCGATCTCGCTCAAGGGCGGCTCGATCGAAGGGGGTGGCGTGCCGGTGGCCGAAGACGGCGTGCCGACGCTGACCGCCGATCCTAACGCGATCCAGGACATCGGCGAGGCGGTTCGCGGTGTGCTGCAGAACGTCAACAAGCTGGTCACCGAAAACCAGGAAACCCTGCACAACAGCTTGGCCAACATCGAGGCGTTCTCGAAGAGTCTTGCTGCCAACTCGGCGCGCATCGACAGCATCATGGCCGGTGTCGATGGCCTGATGGGCAAGGAAGGCGAATTGCAGAACGCCGCGAAGTCGTTCCGCGAACTCGCCGATAACCTCGACAAGCGTTCCGCCGGCCTGATCATCGACGGCCGCCGCACGCTGGCCGACATCAGCCGCGCGGTGAATAACTTCGACCGCAACCCGACCCGCGTGCTGTTCGGCGCGGGCCAGAAGGATGCGGCTCCGGCGCAGCCAGCTCCGCCGCGAAACCCCGCCGACGCCCGCGCGCGGCAGCGGTGAGCTCTTTTTACCTCGCCCCGCTCTTGCGGGGAGA